>ENA-OQBJ01000068-OQBJ01000068.1-human-gut-metagenome-genome-assembly--contig:-NODE-68-length-48551-cov-2.923447_pt1 | contig 48551 bp, 54 predicted proteins | sample MGYA00242743_ERZ504545 | MGnify/ENA primary metagenome ERZ504545 (study PRJEB26092, sample SAMD00036252) | human gut metagenome | host: Homo sapiens | study: EMG produced TPA metagenomics assembly of... | reverse complement strand
TCAACACATTAAAAAGAACTGTTGAGAACTTAGGATGTTTTAAACAAACCAGAAATATTTTCATCCCAAAAACGTGAAAACAAGATCATTATATCATACTACAAGGAGTTTCTTATCATGAAATATTCAACGAAATTAAGTGATACTGTTCATGTGATGGTTCTGATTGCTATCAACCAGGAAAAATCCCTCTCCAGTGCCTCAATTGCAGAAAGTGTCCATACAAATCCCGGCTTTGTACGCCAGCTTATGTTAAAACTAAAAAAAGCGGAACTTATGACAAGTGTAGCCGGACATGCCCGTCCTTCTCTTTCAAAACCAGCCGATCAGATTACATTGCTGGATATTTATAAAGCAGTTGAAGGTGATAAACCATTGCTTCATTTAGATACTCATACCAATCCAGATTGTGGCGTTGGCATTAATATTCAGTTATCTTTGCAGGGATTTTATAATGAAATTCAAAAAGGCTGCCGAAGAAAAAATGAATACGATTACTTTGCAGGATATCATAGATACCTACTATCAGCGGATATCTATAGAAAATAACTTACAGAATATTATTTAACAGGAGAACACTTTCATGTACCTTCAGCAAATACGAAATGCTACCAAAACACTGTGGGAGAAGTAGACTATGAGAAAACAATCTGGTCAAGTTCATAGCAGGGAATCTTCTGCAACTCTCCAACTGACAGTAAGTTTACTCTATCCTTAATTGCTTAAGCTGGTTGTATATGAATAAAGAATGATGTATAGTATTTGCAAGAGGCACCTTCTTTCGTAAATGTTGCAAATGTTTGTTTCGTCACTTTCATTATACAACATCAAGAATCAAGGTGTCTTTCTTTTATGCAAAATCACGAACTTGCTCATTTATAGATAAAACGATTTTATTTCAAAAGCGGTTTTTACTAAAAATACGTCTGCCGTTTTTGGTCATTATTACTATGCATTGATACCTGGTCAAATTTCTTCCGAAAACAGATGATTTCAGGAATCAACTTGTCGGCACACTCCTTTGTAGTATGTTGTCTATCTTCCATTGAAATCTCTCTTCTTTGGTGATACAATGTGCTACAATGCTTATCAAAAGTTACATCATTTTGGGGGACATTTACACTACAAAGGAGAATTTTATTTATGTTTCAGGTTTTTGTTGATTCAGCGGCAAATCTGCCTGCTGTTACTGCGAAAAAATACGATATCCATGTCGTTTCTTTCGTCAATCTTGTGAATGGAAAAGAGCTGGTCTGCTTCGACCCGGATCTGTCACCGGAAGAGGAGCTTGCAAAAGGAAAAGAATATTACAATGCCATGCGCACCGGCTGTGAAATCAAGACCGGACTGATCAGCACCGCAAATTTTGCGGATGCGTTCCGCACCGCTCTTGAGGCAGATCAGGATGTCATCTATCTTTCCTTAAGCAAAAACATCAGCGGAACTTATAACTCCGCAAGACTTGCTGCCGAGGAGCTTCTTGAGGAATACGGCGGAAAACGTAAAATCCGCCTCGTCGATTCCCTGAATGCCTCTCTTGCACAGGGCATCCTCGCCATCTATGCCAGCGAAATGCGCGATCGGGGCATGAACGTAGACGAAGCGGCAGATCTTCTGGAAACCTACGTCGGCAAAATGAACGGCATTTTCACCGTCGGCGATCTGAAATATCTTTCCCGCACCGGAAGAATCAAGGGAAGTGTCGCTGTGGTCGGAAATATGCTGAAAATCAAACCGATTCTGCGTGGAAGTGAAGATGGCTATATTGTTTCCTACAAGAATGTCCGAGGACGCAAGGCCGTTTTAAATGAACTGATTCGTCTTTTCTGTGAAACGATCGAAGAACCGGAAAAGCAGATCGTCGGAATCGCACATGCAGATGCCTATGAGGAATCTCTTTATATGATGGAAGAAATCCAGAAAAGAGTGAAGGTGCGTGAGTTTATCAATACTTCCTACGATTACTGCACCGGAAGCCACGTCGGACCGGATACGATCGCTTTGTTCTATCTCGGAAAAGACCGCAGTCTTCTGTAAAAGGAGCAACCAGACTAACCACTGCTGTTTCACTGTATTTTTTCCGAAATTGCTGCAAACAGCGGAAATACTGTTTCTTTTTTCCATGCATAATTCCACCTGTTTTTCCACATACTACCCATACAGCACAAATTATGGAAAGTACATTGCGGAAACAGGAGGAATTTTTCATATGAAAGCGACGGGAATTGTTCGAAGGATTGATGATCTGGGGCGTGTGGTAGTTCCCAAGGAAATCCGGCGCACGATGCGGATCCGGGAGGGACAGGCCATGGAAATTTATACCGGACGGGAGGGTGAGATTATCCTGAAGAAATACTCACCGATCGAAGAGCTGGCGGAATGCGCAGCAGGGTTTACAAAATCAATTTCAACGGTGACCGGATGTCTCGTCTGTGTTTCGGATCAGGAACAGATTGTGGCGGCAAACGGGCCGGAACAGAAAAATTATCTTGGCAAGTCCATCAGCAGCCGGCTGGAGGAGGCGATTCTGAACCGGAAAACAGTACTTGCGCGTCCCGGTGAAAAGGCTTATTTTTCAATTTTGGAAAACACAGACAATACTACTCCTCTGCCGGAGCTCATTTTTCCGATTCTCTCCTCCGGTGATGCCATCGGTTCGGTCATTCTCTGCGGCAAAGACAGGGAGTCCCTGCCGGGCGACACAGAAAAAAAAGCTCCTCCAGGTAGCGGCAACGTATCTCGGACGGGAAATGGAAAACTAAACAGGGGATTTATCGAAGGCAATTTATCAAAGGCTTTTTGCATCATCCGCACAGGTTATGCAAGAGGCCTTTTCCTGTTATTCTGTAATTCGAGATATTCCAATTTTATCTTGCTATTTACACCTGCATTGTCTACAATAAAAATGACGTGCACGAAAACCTTCAGCCGATACGCCCGAAGCTTTTCTGTGCCTGCTTTTATAAGCCGGGAAAAATTCCCGGAGTATCCTACATTACACAAGGAGGAATTTCCATTCATGAAATACATTGCAAAGAAATTCGGCTCTCTCCTTCTTACGCTGCTTCTTGTATCCTTTTTATCGTTCTTTGCCTTTTCCGTCATACCCGGAGATGCGGCAAAATCGCAGCTTGGAACGGAGGCGACGCCGGAGCGGATTGAGGCTCTGCAGAAGGAAATGGGGCTGGATCGGCCGGTTCTGGAACGGTACGCTTCGTGGGTAACCGGCTTTTTCATGGAGATCTCGGCACCTCGTATTCGTACTCGATGCCGGTCGGAGAACTGATCCGCGATAAAGTTCCGATTACCATCGCTATCACCGTTATCGCATTCCTGATGATCCTTGTTGTCTCGATTCCCATCGGCATTTTCACAGCACAGCACGCCGGAGGCATCTGGACCGGCTGATCATGACGATCAATCAGGTGATCATGTCTGTGCCGGGATTTTTCATCGGTATTCTGATCACGTATCTTTTCGGTCTGATTCTCAAATGGTTTCAGCCGGGCGCCTATGTGCCGATTTCTGAAAATTTTTCCGGTTTTATCGGTTATCTTGTTGCACCGTCTGCCGCTATTGCACTTCCGCGCTGTTCCATGGCTGTCAAAATGCTGCGCAGCTCTGTGCTCTCGCAGCTCGATGCCGACTATGTGCGCACCGCCTATTCCCGCGGAAACAGTACACGCCGTGTTATGTATCACCATGTGCTGAAAAACGCCCTGATTCCGGTACTGACCTTCTGGGGCATGACAATCGCAGATATTGTAGCAAACAGCATTATTCTGGAACAGGTTTTTTCGATTCCGGGCATGGGCAATCTTCTGATCACTTCGATCTCCAACCGCGATTACCCCGTGGTTCAGGGCATCCTTGTACTGATCGCCGCCCTCATTATTATCATCAATTTCGTGGTAGATCTGCTGTATGGCAGAATTGATCCGCGCATCCGCGTAAAAGACTGACGGGAGCTTTCGATCATCCGCTCCCTGCGACCTTTCGGTCGCAGGGAGCCGCCCACGACAAACGAAAGGGTTTTCATTATGAAAAAGAAACGCAATCTCACGCTGATCATCGGAGCTGTTCTCACCGCTTTTATGCTTCTGTTTCTTCTGATCGGCTTTTTCTACACACCGTACGACCCGGATGCAATGAACGGCGCAGCCAAGTTTGCTGCTCCATCTCTGTCGCACCCGTTCGGCTGCGATCACTTTGGACGCGATATTTTCAGCCGCGTCTTAAAAGGAACCGGTACAACCTTCTTCGTCGCTTTCGCTACTCTGCTGCTCGGCGGAACCATTGGTGTCCTCGTCGGTGCGTTCACCGGGTATTTTGGCGGATGGATTGACGAAATCCTGATGCGCATAAACGATGTCATTGTTTCCTTTCCGGGAATCCTGCTGGCGCTGGTATTTATCGCGCTGCTGGGTCCCGGCAAATACAACGTGATCCTTGCACTCGGTATCGTATTCATTCCGAGCTTTGCACGTATCACCAGAAGCGAATTTCTCGCACGCAAAGATATGGACTATGTCAAAAGTGCCCGTCTGATGGGTGTTTCCCATCTTCGGATCATATTTGTACATATCCTGCCAAATACGGTCCCGTCCCTTCTTTCGATGGCAGCAATCGGTTTCAACAACGCCGTTCTCTCCGAGGCCGGCATGAGCTTTCTCGGCATCGGTGTCCAGCCGCCCGATGCCTCGCTTGGACGGATGCTCTCAGAATCCCAGACGTATCTGATGACTGCTCCCTGGGGCTCTGTTTTCCCCGGTCTTGCTGTCATTTTACTGGCGCTTGGCGTATCGCTCCTCGGCGACGGATTACAGAAGAAAGGCGGTAACTGATATGGCACTTCTCGATGTACGTGACTTAAAAATTGCATTTTACGATACCACGCCACCGACCGAAGTGGTAAAAGGCATCTCCTTTTCCTTAGAAGAAGGTGAGACGCTTGGCATTGTCGGGGAATCCGGTTCCGGCAAAACCCAGACGGCGCTCTCCATTCTGCACCTTTTAAAGGAAAATTCCGCCGTATCCGGCGGAGAAATTCTCTACGAAGATTCTTCCGTTGCGCACGCTTCCAGCCAGGATCTGCAGCGCATCCGCGGAAAAGAAATCAGCATGATTTTTCAGGAACCGATGACCTCTTTAAATCCGGTTCTGACCATCGAAGAACAGATTGCAGAGGGACTGCTGATCCATGAGAGCTGCACACCGGCAGAACGTCATGAAAAGGTTCTTGCCATAATGCATGAGGTCGAGCTTCCCGACCCGGAAAAGCTTTGCAAAAAAATACCCTCACCAGCTCTCCGGCGGTCAGCGCCAGAGGGTGATGATCGCTGCGGCGCTTATTACAGAACCGAAGCTTCTGATTGCAGACGAGCCGACAACAGCTCTTGATGTGACGATTCAGTCGCAGATCTTAAAGCTGCTGAAAAAAATCAATGAACGCCATCACACGGCGATTCTTTTTATCTCACACGACCTCGGCGTCATCCGTTCGCTCTGTGACCGGGTCATCGTCATGAATCATGGGACGATTGTGGAATCCGGCAGTGTGGACGATGTCTTTTTCCACCCGAAGGAAGACTACACCCGCCGCCTGCTCGATGCAATTCCGAACCGACGAACATCGCTGCGAAAGCGAATCAAAATCGCTCCAACAGCTCAATGGCCGACAGGCTCTGACAAAAAAGCTGCTCCGCCTGCGGAAAAGGAGGAATAACCCATGGAAGAAATCAGTCCAAACAACATTCTGAAAGTCAGCCATATTTCTGCCTCCTATCAGGAGGGAAAGCAGAGAAAAACGGTGCTTCATGATATCTCTTTCGAGCTTCATGAAAATGAAATTCTCGGTCTCGTCGGAGAGAGCGGATGCGGAAAATCGACACTCTCCAAAGTGATCTTAGGATTTATCCGCCCAGATGAGGGCGAAATAATTTCGCAGGTCGACCATCCGCAGATGATTTTCCAGGACCCGTTTTCCTCCCTGAATCCGGCGAAGAAAATCTCCTGGATTTTAGAAGAACCGCTTCGGATGCAGAAGGTTCCGAAAGAAGAACGAAAAAAACGGGTTCTTGCGATGGCTGAAAGAGTCGGTCTCTCCGCAGAGCACCTGAAACGCCGCCCGCATGAGCTCTCCGGCGGCCAGCGCCAGAGAGTCAGCATCGCGGCCGCACTGATCCAGGGCTCACGCCTGATCCTTGCCGACGAACCGGTTTCCGCTCTCGATGTGACGATTCAGAAGCAGATCATGGAGCTGATGGTTCAGCTTCAGGAGGAGCTTCAGCTCTCGATTCTCTTTATCTCGCATGACCTCAACGTGATCTATCAGATGTGCGACCGGGTTCTCGTGATGAAAGAAGGCCGGATTGTGGAGAACGCGGAGACGGAAGAACTGTTTGCGCATCCGCAGAATGATTATACAAAGGAGCTTCTGGCGGCATCACCGGAGCTGTAGTTTTATTTCCAGCATTCTCTAAACACCCGAAGTACATTCTTGGAAAAGACCTTCTCGATCTCCTCATCGGTGAAACCGTCGTGGCTCATCACATCTGCGAGATGCTGCATATGCGCGGTGTCCGGCACATCCGTTTCACCGCTGAAACCGTCAAAATCGGTTCCAAGGCCGATGATATCGATACCGCCGACGTTGCGCAGATATTTCATATGGCGTACCATATCCATCGTCGATGCCTTTTTCGTTGCCGGCTCCTCCTCGCGCAGAAACGACGGACAGAAATTGATACCGGTGACGCCGCCACGCTCTGCGAGCTGACGAATCATTTCATCTGAAAGGTTTCGCAGATGGAAGCACGCACCGCGCGCATTGGAATGGGATGCAATGACCGGACCTCTCGTATGTGCAAAAACATCGCGGATTCCGGCATCATTTAAGTGTGATAAATCGATCACTATGCCGAGCCGCTCCATCTCCTCGACAAAGGTAATACCGGTCGGTGTCAGCCCGTTTTCAAGATCCGGAAGATATGGCTTTCCCTCTTCCTGCGCCGGGTTCGGGAATCCAAGCTCATTCGGAAAGTTCCAGGTCAGCGTGGAAATCCGCACACCGAGATCGTACAGTGTGTGCAGTTTTTCGATACTGCCTTCGTAAACACCACCCTCTTCGACGGTCATCACCGCACCTATTTTTCCTTCCTTCTGTACCTGCATCAGATCCGCATACGTTTTGATCTGACAAATGCGGTCCGGATACCGTTCCACCTCTGATTTCCACAGATCAGCCAGCTTTCTCACATGCTCAAACGGCGTTTCGTCTTTCAGTCCCTTCAGGAACGTAAACAAAGAAAAGCACTGGCAGAGGCTGCCGCCCTTTTCCAGCTTATCCAGATTGATCTGAAGATCCGCATCCGCAAGATGCTCCTGTTTTTCCTTCCACTGCAGCGCCGGGATGGTGTCGCAGTGCATATCAATTACCTGAAACATGGCAATAATCCTCTTTTCTGTTTTTTCTCTATTCTATCATATTTCGCTGCATTCCTTCACAAAAACTGGAAGAAAACGTAAAAAACCGCCTGGCTCATGGTAAACCCATAAGGCTAGAGAAAATATATCTTTCCGGAATCGCAAAAAATTTGGGGGTTCCGCGTTTTTTCTCGAAAAAAAACTTGCAAATCTCGTCTGAGATGATATACTTTTTGCATTGTGTTACTTTATGAAAGCACTGATCTTCCAAAAAAGTGCTTCTGCTTATGAAAAAGAAAGAGGTATCTATGCTCCAACTGATTGAAACCATCAACAATGCCGTGAACAATTTTATCTGGGGTGTTCCGGCTATGATCTGTATTTTCGGTGTCGGTCTTTACCTGAGTCTGCGCACCCGTTTTCTCCAGATTCGAAAATTCCCGTATGCGATCCGCACAACGCTCGGAAGAATGTTCCGCAAACGAGATGCTTCCGATGGCGCAATTACACCGTTCCAGGCGGTCTGTACAGCACTTGCCGCCACGGTCGGTACCGGTAATATTGCCGGTGTCGCCGGCGCTATCGCTATCGGCGGACCCGGCGCCGTGTTCTGGATGTGGGTTTCCGCCCTGCTCGGCATGTGTACGAAATTTGCCGAGGTAACACTGGCTGTTTTCTATCACGAGAAAAACGCCAACGGAGAACTCGTCGGCGGACCGATGTATTACATCAAAAACGGTCTCAGCAAAAAATGGCATTTTCTGGCCTATCTTTTCGCTGCTTTCGGTGTACTGACTGTGTTCGGAACCGGAAATGCAACGCAGGTCAACACCATCACAACCGCAGTCAACTCCGCACTGATGAATTACCATGTGATCTCAAAGGACGCGATCCCTACCTCCAACCTGATTCAGGGTATCATCATTGCGGCACTCGTAGCGCTGATCCTGCTCGGCGGTGTCAAACGAATCGCACAGGTAACAGAAAAGCTCGTTCCGTTTATGGCTCTGTTTTATATTGTCCTTGCCATCGGTGTAATTTTGCTGAATCTCAACCGGATTCCGTCTGTTTTCGTATCGATCCTTGAGGGCGCCTTCCGTCCCTCTGCTGTTACAGGCGGTATCGTCGGAAGCATGCTCATGAGTGTAAAAAAAAGGTGTGTCCCGCGGTATTTTCTCAAACGAGGCAGGTCTTGGTACCGGTTCGATCGCGCACGCCTGTGCCGACACAAAAAAAGCCGGTCAAACAGGGTATGTTCGGTATCTTTGAGGTATTTACTGATACGATCGTGATTTGTACCTTAACTGCACTTGTTATTCTCTGCAGCGGTACTTCCATCACCTACGGACAGGCTGCCGGCGCAGAGCTGACCATCAGCGGTTTTACCCTTACATACGGAAACTGGGTTTCGCTGCTCACCGCGTTCGCGATGTGCTGCTTTGCCTTTTCCACGATTCTCGGATGGGGACTTTACGGTGCACGCTGCATCGAGTTTTTATTCTCCGAAAGAATCACAAAATATTTTATGGCCGCCTATGCGCTGGTTGCCATCCTTGGCGCCACCGCAAATCTCGGTCTGATGTGGAGCATTGCCGAGACCTTCAACGGTCTCATGGCGATCCCAAACCTGATTGCGCTCTTCCTGCTTTCGGGCAAGGTTGTGGAGCTTACAAAGGAATACTTTTCCGGGGAAGGCAAAACCCGGTAAAATTTTTTATCGCGGCGCATTCCCTTCTTCTGCAAGAAAATCATGTAAATTCGCCTTTTCCCTTGACAATCAGGTTGCTACACCTTACACTGTTAAAAGTTTATAGCAAACAGAATGAACTACCTATATGATGTTTACCAAAGAGGGAAAACCGGGAGGAACTTTTGAATGGAAAATGGAATGAAGTAAAACTGGTGCCGGAGTTTTCGGAACAGGGCGTGGACTGCTACCGCCTCGCAGGCGGCGATTATGAAAACGAATACTATGTCGTTTCCGAAGCAGAGACAAGAAAACTTCTGAACACACCGGAGGTTGTCGGGTATGAGGTTTATCACTGCCTGATCCCGTCCACTTCACAGATGCTTTATTATTTTAAAGAGCAGGGAAAAGTAACCGCAGCCAACATCCTTTCCATCCTGCGCGGTGCTTTGAATTATCCGCTGGAGGAAAGCTGCTACCGCGAACACATTCGTGTACATGACATCAGCTTTCTGTCAAGTGAGCGTGTCTTTAAAGAGGAAGAAATCGCAGGACTGGAAATCAAGTACAGCAAGCTGACGATGGTTCCGGGAAGCACACTTCTGATCGGCGATATCATCGCAACGGGTGAGACGCTGATCCACTGCCTGCGCTACGTAACCGATTTCTATCGTGAGCATGGTGCTTCCCTTCGCAACATTATCATCTTTACGATCGGCGGCACAACCGGAATCAAGATTCTGGAACGTCTCACCAAAGAAATCCGTGAGTTCTGGCCGGAGTTTGAAGGCTTTATCACAGTATATTACGAAGGAATCTTCAGCACCTATCAGGACAGGGGCGTATCCGGAATCAATCTGCCGGATGTCGATTTCTACTGGAAAGACGGTATCATTGCACCGGAGTTCCGAAGAGAAACTCTTTCCATGCGTGATCCGCTGTTTGAAAAATGCATCATCTACGACGGCGGTGCAAGACGCTATGAAATCCATGAGCATGTCGAGGAGGTTCTCGACTTCTGGAATAAAATGTTGGAGAGGGCCGACCGGATCGACTTTACCAGACTGCTCGAGGAGAAGCTCGGCTGCCCGCTTGACGCATCCTACGAAGAGTGGATTCACATCAATCACTACGAAGAAATCGATGAACGCGTGGCCAAATGGCTGTACCGCCAGGAAAAAGGTTACATTGCAAGCCTTGGCGATGCTACCCTGAAAGAAATTGCGGCTGAACGAATCGAAGAATTTACCGCAGCACTTCGCAAATACATGCTGTAACAAAAAACCATTTCTTACGGTTCGCTGAATTTCGGCGAACGTAATCACAGTTTTCAGGAGATATTATGGAAAAAGAAAAGAAAGTAAAAGATGTTGACTTCGCGGACAGCGCGGTTCCGTCTTCTGCCCGGAAAAATGTAGTAACCATGTTTATGATCATGCTTGGCTTCACCTTCTTCTCGGCAAGCATGTGGGTCGGCCAGCAGCTCGCTGACGGCCTCGATTTCTGGGGCTTTTTGGGATCACTGATCTTGGTGGAATCATTCTTGGTATTTATACCGGTCTGCTCGGCTACGTCGGTGCAAAAACCGGTCTGTCACTTGATCTTTTGTCCCAGAGAGCCTTTGGCGAAAAAGGTTCCTATCTGCCGTCAGCCATGACCAGCTTTACGCAGATCGGATGGTTTGGTGTCGGTCTTGCCATGTTTGCAATTCCGGTTTCCAAGGAGCTGCTCGGCGGAAGCACTGCGGCACAGTGGGGACTTGTTATTCTTGCCGGCGTCTGCATGACCGCCTCTGCCTATTTTGGTATTGAATCTCTGACCATCGTCAGCTATATCGCTGTACCAAGTGTTGCCATTCTCGGAACGATCGCCATGGTCATGGCCGTAATGAGAGGCGACGGAACGATCATCGATCAGTTTGCCAAATCCAGCGGATCTCTGACTATCATCGGCGGTGCCGGTCTTGTCATCGGCTCCTTCGTTTCCGGCGGAACCGCAACCCCGAACTTCGCACGTTTTGCAAAGGACGGAAAAGCGGGTGCCATCACCACGGTTGTGGCCTTCTTCATCGGAAACTCCCTGATGTTCTTCTTCGGTGCCGTTTCCTCGATCTTTGTCGGCGGAAACGATATCTTCGAGGTTATGGTCCGCCTGAACCTGTTCTACCTGGCTGTTCTCGTTCTCGGTCTTAATATCTGGACTACAAACGACAACGCTCTGTATACCGCAGGTCTTGGTCTTGCCAACATCTTCCATCAGAGGAAAAAACCGATGGTTCTCCTTTCCGGTATCATCGGAACGGTTGCCTCCGTATGGCTGTACTACAACTTCTGCGGCTGGCTCAACATTCTGAATTGTACCCTGCCGCCGGTCGGCATGATTCTGGTGCTCGCCTACTTCATGAACAAAAAGGACTTTGAAACCGATCAGCCGAAGCTTAAAACCGTAGACTGGTTTGCGGTTGCCGGTGTCATTCTCGGTGCCATTGTTGCGAACCTCTTACACTGGGGCATCGCTTCCATCAACGGCATGGTTGTTGCCGCTGTATGCTACTGTGTCGGACAGGCCGTAAACAAAAGAAAATAGGCAAAATCGTCCTGAATATGTTCCTGTATCTTATCTCCGGAATATGTTCAGGGCTTTTTATTTTTTCGGATTCGCGTTATAATATATGCATAACTCTGCATAGTTACAATTTTCGAAGCGAAAGGAAACTACCCGGATGATCCATTCCACCGTATCTGTCCCAAAGGAGAAAAACAAAATACCGTCTTGCCGAATCCATGAAGGAGTGCATGAAAACAACACCCGTTGAAGAGATCACCGTGCGCCAGATCTGTGAAATCTGCGGTGTTACCCGCCAGACCTTCTACCGCAATTTTCTCGACAAATACGATCTGATCAACTGGTACTTTGATAAATTACTGACAAAATCCTTCGAACATATGGGGCGCGGAACGACTGTTTTTGACAGTCTGGAAAAGAAATTTACCTATATTCAGAAAGAAAAAGCTTTTTTTCGCCGCGGCCTTCCGCTACGACAAACAGAATTCTCTGCGTGAGCACGATTTCGATCTGATTCTCGCGTTCTACGAAAATCTGATTCACGAAAAAAGCGGCAGTCCGGTTTCACCGGAAATGCATTTTCTTCTCGAAATGTACTGTCAGGGTTCCATCACCATGACCGTAAAATGGGTGCTTACCGGCATGGATCTGACACCTTCCGAGTTTGCAGCTCTTCTCGTCCGGGCAATGCCGGAAGACTTAAAAAAACTGTTCCGGAATCTGCAGCTGCTCTCTTAGAGCGCGTGTCAAAGTGGGGCTTGCAGATTGCGGAAATGGTTTTTCAGACACGCTCTGGTTATTTTTCACAAATTTTGTTCTGTTGTTTTTGTCACAATGGCGATTTTTTTTAAAGTGTTACACTTCGCTTCTTCTGTCACTTTCTTTTTCCCTTCCGGATTTGTTAATATAATAACAAGTTCAGTAAAACCATTCATTCATTTTAGAAGGGAGTTTTTCAATCATGGCAAATCGTATTAATTTAAATGCAACCTCTTATCACGGAGCAGGCGCTATTGCCGAAATCGCAAACGAGGCAAAGGCACATGGCTTCAAAAAAGCATTCGTATGCTCTGACCCGGATCTGATTAAATTCAACGTTACTTCCAAAGTAACCGATATTCTGACCGCAAACGGACTCGACTATGAGCTTTACAGCGATATCAAGCCAAACCCGACCATCGAAAACGTAAAACACGGCGTAGAAGCTTTCAAGGCATCCGGCGCTGACTATCTGATCGCCATCGGCGGCGGCTCTTCTATGGATACCTCTAAAGCCATCGGTATCATCATCGCAAACCCGGAGTTTGAGGATGTCAGAAGCTTGAGGGCACCGCACCGACCAAAAATCCGTGTGTACCGATCATCGCCGTTCCGACTACAGCCGGTACTGCTGCAGAGGTTACCATCAACTACGTTATCACCGACGTAGAGAGAAAACGTAAATTCGTATGCGTTGACCCGCACGATATGCCGATCATCGCAGTTGTTGACCCGGATATGATGTCCTCCATGCCGAAAGGCCTGACCGCTTCCACCGGTATGGACGCTCTGACTCACGCAATCGAAGGCTACACCACAAAAGCTGCATGGGAAATGACTGACATGTTCCATCTCAAAGCCATCGAACTCATCTCCAAATCTCTGCGCGGTGCTGTCGCAAACACCAAAGAGGGACGCGAAGGAATGGCTCTTGGCCAGTACATCGCAGGTATGGGCTTCTCCAACGTAGGTCTTGGAATCGCTCACTCCATGGCACACACCCTTGGTGCTGTTTATGATACCCCACACGGTGTTGCATGTGCCATGATGCTTCCGATCGTTATGGAATACAACCAGGAGTGCACCGGTGAGAAATACCGTGAAATCGCACGTGCCATGGGCGTTGCAGGTGTAGACGAAATGTCTCAGGAAGAGTACAGAAAAGCAGCGATTGATGCTGTTAAGAAGCTGTCCGCAGACGTTGGAATCCCATCTGTTCTCGAGGCAGTCAAAGAAGAAGATCTGCAGTTCCTTGCAGATTCCGCACACGCAGATGCCTGCGCACCGGGCAACCCGAAGGATGCAAGCGTAGAAGATCTAAAGGATCTGTTCCGCAAAATCATGGCGTAACGAACATAATTCGTTTCCCACATGCGAAGCGGATATTCGCAATCCGCTTCGCTACTTGCTCATAACTGAATAACTGCTCCGCAGTTTATCAGAAGGAGCTTGCACTCCTCCTGATACAAGCAAGTCCCCACCCACTGCTTATTGCTTTTCGCAATGGAAGCAGGGGACTTACTTGATTCGGCTAAATCACCCCGGAAAACAGAAATTTTTATCCTGTTTTCGGGGTGATTTCTCTTTTTATTCTACTGTATTTCCGTCTGCATCCACAGTCACAGTATTGACCGTTGCATTATCGAGAACCATATTGATCATGCGCTCCATCATGATATTGCGCACTACCGTATCTTCCCCGTAATAGTCATTGGCTGCTTTCAGGAAATCTTCCTGCGACATATTGGCATTGGCTGCCTCGTCGTTTAAGATCTGCTGGTAATCCTGGTCATCTGTAGTCCAGCCTTCTGCCTCTTTTACGGCATCCAGAAGAAGGGCACTTTTTGCCATCGTTCCTGCATACGTTGCTTTCTCCTGATTGTAGGTTGCTCTGTCCGCATACTGCTCCAGATAGTCGTCCAGGGAAATGCCGTAATTCTGAAGATAAGTGGTATACCGTTTATCGTAATCCTCTTCGCCAAGGGTGATATAGGATTTCGGAATTTTGTGAAACGTACAGCCGTCTGCCATCTGCTGCATCGCGTCATTCTGCAGATTATTTTCCGCTGTCGTCTCATTTGCAGCCTCCAGCTCTGCGCGTTTTCCGGCACGGTATTCCTCCACAGTACTGTAATCTGTATTTTTTGCTACCCATGCATCATCGAGCTCCCATCCGTCAATGTTTTCTGCCGGGCGGGTAAACGCATTTACCGTAACGGTAAACACAACGTCTTTTCCTGCCAGATCGGTACTCTGATAGCTGTCAGGGAATTTCAGGTTCAGATCCTTTGTCTCCCCTGTTTTCATTCCAATGACACCATCCTCAAATCCATCGATGAAGGTACCGGATCCGATCACCAGATTGTAGGAATCACTGCTTCCGCCGTCAAACTCCTTGCCGTCAACTTTTCCAACATAGGCAATATCGGCGGTGTCGCCTTTTTGTACGGTGGCGTCCGGATCGTCCATGGTGACAGCTGTCTCTGCCATAATTGCCGTCTGTACGTCATCATCCGTTACCTGCTCTACTTTCTTTTCCAGTGTCAGCTTTTTGTAATCTCCAAGCGTTACACACTCTGCCGGATCAACTTCCTCATCGACAACCGGAATCCCGTCTACATCACTCGGGGAAGCGTATTCCTCAGAAGCTGTGCTGTCGGACGATGTGCTGCCTGCGCTCGACGCATCGGATGCTGAGGAAGCGCTTGTGCTGCTTGCGCTTGATACGGAACTGCTGCTTGTTGTATTGTTTTTTCCACATCCGCTCACACTGGCTGCTCCCAGTGTCATGAGCAGAAGCATGACTGCTGCTTTTCTTTTCATTCTTGAATTTTCCTCCATACTACGCCGTTCCCGGCGCGTTGTAAATCTCATTTTACCATACTTGTCTGGTAAAAAAAAAGGCTGGGGCTCCGATTTTAGAAATTCTTATGATTTTCGACCGTAAAATCGCCTGGATTGCGCTAAAATGTGTTTGCGTTTTGCCGAAATCAATGTTAGAATGTTCATAGACTGGCATTGTATGTTCCGATGCCCACATTATTTTTTGCAGAGGAGGAATAGAGGGATGAAACCCTGGATTATCGTATTAATCGTATTAGCTGTCATCGCTGTCATCCTTGGTCTGCTGTATTACTTCGGTAAAAAAGCACAGACAAAACAGGCCGCACAGCAGGAACAAATGGAGGCCATGAAACAGACTGTCTCCATGTTGATCATAGATAAGAAAAAGCTTCGCATGAAAGATTCCGGACTTCCACAGATGGTCATCGACCAGACACCGAAAATGATGCGTCGTGCAAAACTGCCGATCGTCAAAGCAAAAGTCGGTCCGAGAATCATGACCCTGATCTGCGACGCTGCTATCTTCGATCAGATCCCGGTGAAAAAAGAAGTCAAAGCTACCGTAAGCGGTATCTACATCACCGGCGTTCGCGGCATCCGCGGTTCTTTAGAGCAGCCGGAAAAGAAAAACGGCTTCTGGCAGAAAATGCTCCGCAAGGCACGCGGCGAGGAGAAATAAAATTTCATCTGAAACAAAAAGAAACACGCTTTGCGTGTTTCTTTTTGCTTTCGCGGCAGTCGCCAAGGTCTCGTGCAAGCCCGGACTTTGGCTCGTTGCTCGCGAAAATACCCGAGTTGAATGATTTTCATTCTTCCCGGGTATTTTTTATAAATTCAGTTTTCCGCCTTCCCGCGTCTTACCTCGATATCGATTACGCAGTCCCCCACGTAGCTGTCGTTGATGTCGAGCGCGTATTCTGCCTTCAGTAAAATCTGATCCGGCGTCTCTTTCATTCTGACCTTCGTCGCCGCAACTCCCATGTTGATCATGCCATATGGCGTGTGATAAAACGAAATGTTCTTTTTATCCTCCTCAAAAATCATATGGACATCAATGAGGCCGCGCTTGCGCACCTCGAGGGCGTTTTCCGTAAATTTGATCATGTTGTGCGTCATCATGTCAAAGCCTTCGGTTGCCTCGTCGTAGATCAGAAAGTGATGGCCGTTTTTCTTGTAGTACGAACCCGTCGTCATAACCTCCACCGGTTCTTGTTCGCCGGATTCCTCATCCATCAGATACTGCAGTCCGCGGATGCTGATGAGTACGTCTTTTTCCATCCTTTTCTGATGTTCCTCTCTCTTTTCTGTATGTCGTTTTTAATAGTTTTCAATCTGTACCTGTTTCGTATCGCTGATCTGCTCCGGCAGAACGGAATGTGCGAAGGCATTGAACCGCTCCACGCCGTCGCTTGCGAAGAACTGGTATTTCTGACGGCCCAGCTCATCGTTTCCAGGATTCTCTAGATCCAGCTCCCGCAGCAGTCTGCACAGTGCCTGTGAGGTTTCGTATGCCGGGTTGACGAGTGTTACTTTTTCTCCGACTACTTTCCGCAGCAGAGAACGCAGCAGCGGATAGTGGGTGCATCCCATAATCAGCGTGTCGATGTCTTTATCCAGAATCTCTGCCAGATAGCGGCGCGCCACTTCCTCGGTGATCGGATCTTTTGTCCAGCCCTCTTCCACGAGCGGCACGAACAGCGGACACGGTTTTCCGTAAACGGTGATCGCCGGATCTGCTCGGTAATGAGCTGCTGGTAGAGGCCGCTCTGAATAGTGCTCTCGGTTGCGATGACGCCGACGCGCTTGTTCTGCGTCGTCTCGACGGCCATCTGTGCACCCGGTTTTACCACGCCGATGATCGGGAGATCAATCTCTTTTTCGATCGTATCGAGTGCCAGCGCACTTGCGGTGTTGCAGGCGATGACGATTGCCTTGACCTGCTGGGTTTCCAGAAAGTGTACGATCTGGCGGGAATAACGGATGACGGTGTTCTTCGATTTGGAACCGTACGGCACACGCGCGGTATCTCCAAAATATACGATTCGTTCGTCGGGCAGGTTTCGCATAATCTCACGCACTACGGTCAGTCCGCCGACACCGGAATCAAAGACGCCGATCGGCGCCTGTCTGTCTGCTTTCATACTTTCCTCCATTTTTCATCCGGCATTACTTTTTTGTCATGCCGAATGGGGTTCATTTCTATATTATATATCTGAATTTTTACATTTCTTTTTTCATTTCACGACCCTGATTAAAATAGGTCGCTGATACATTATTTTAACCCGAATGGAGGAATATTGCAATCATTTCTCTTGAAAGTCTTTCGAAAAATCCGCCTAACGCCAGAAAAACCGGAACGAAATCCAGTCACTTTTCAGGATTTCGCGGTAGGCGGCGTCACTCAACAGATTCTGCAGCGGAATCCGGCTTTTTTCGACTTTTTCTGCACTTTCGCCGTCCTCGTTTACGGGGCGCAGGGCATCCGAAAAGCAGATGGACGGGTACAGCATGCACCACCAGTTGTGCCCTTTGGCTCTGCCGATGTTGATCTGAAGAGCGTCGTACGTTCCGGCGGGGAGAATATAATTGCCCGTTTCTTTTTCCTCAAAACTGGCTTTTCCGTACGTTACGGTGATATCGTCAGTACTGCCTCCTGCGCGCAGCGTCTGAAGGGCGGCGGCACGGATGGAGGGCTCGTTTTCACGCAGGATTTCTTCGGTTTCTGCTTTTGTTTCGGCTCCGTGCAGGATCGTCTGCAGTTCTTCGGCAACGGCATCGCGTACCTGAAGCTTGATCTGCTGGTCGGAGGCGCAGTCGCTGTTGGCTCTTACGTGAAAGCGCACGATCTTTGCAGCGACTTCCTGCTGCAGACGGGACTCGCGGAGAAGATTGGCGGTTCCGGAAAGGATCAGCGCCGCAATGCAGACGGGGAGCCAGCGGCGGCAGAAAATTTGAAATGCCGCTGGAATTGACTTCTATACTGGTTCCCAAATGTATTTCGGGGCTGCGCCTGCCTGTCCCTGGATTTCTTCTGTGTCTGATTTTGATTCCGTTTCCGGCTCTGTGCTTTTTTCTCATTCATATGCTGCCTCCTGTTTTTCCAGTTTTGCCGGATTTCAAAACTTTTATACACAGACACTCACTGCCCGCTCCGATATTCCATACACTTTAAACCTTTTACGGCGCTTTCGGAATCCACAGAATGCTCCTTTCGTTTTCCCACGCATAGCACAAGTCCGCCAGTGTCACCGCCTCTTTTCTTTTCACCCGGTTGTCATAAATTCCGCACAGGTACTCACCGACAGACTCCACCTGTTTTCCGTTCTGCTCCATGATATCTTCTGGTTTTTCTGCGTGAAACAGATAGGCACTGTGCCCAAGCGCACGGTCCTGTTCCAGGTACTTCAACAGTTCTTCCATCCGTCCCCGGTCACTGAGCAGTGCATCGGAAAATACAATCGCCTGGACGTGTCCGGTGTCGAGATCATATTCCTCTGTGCTGTCATATTGCTGCGCAATCTCCTCAAACGTCTCCGCTTCAAAGAACAGCGATGCAGGGTCCTCGTCGGTTCCCTCCTCCTGCTCATCCTTTCCCTGGCCGGTCACCACCGCAAGATTCGCAGGCGCATACCAGACGCGCCATTTACCGCCAGCCGTCTCCTTTTCTCCGCCGCTCTCACTGACCGCCGTCCCGGTTTCTTCCCCAGTTTCACTGTTTTCCGGCGCAGTCGCCTCTTCCGACACATAATCAAAGGCAACCGCCAGTGGATACAGCCGCTTTTCCGGCTCTACTGCCCCGCAGGATGACAGGAAAATCATACTGCCCAGCGCCAGACACACAAGCCGCAGTTTTTTCATATGCTTCTGGCAGAAGCCGAGCAGCACCGTGATGGCAAGGAAAAACGGAAAGTAACCGTATCGGACCGACCAGCCGCTTTCCGCGCATGACAGCAGCCATATAAAAAGCACTGTACCGATCCGTACATAGAGATTCTGCGGTTTCCACAGTCCCGTCTTCTCTCCGATCAGCGATACGTAAAACAGCAGACTTCCCAGTGTGAACAGCAGTCCCATCAAAAGAAATGCCATCCACAGAATATCAAACCGCTCCAGAAATCCACCCGGCAGGCTCGTTCCTGCCATTAACAGTAAGAGCGGGTCCTGCGCCGCAGCCGTGCCGCGCCGGCCGAAAACGCCGAGCAGCGCCATGCTTCCTGCAATTACAAGAAGCCCCGTTTTCCAGATACTCTGCGTCACCGGAAGAATGACACTCCTGTGCTCTTTCTGCACATGCCCCAGTAAAAACGGCAGCAGCGCAATCGGTGTTCCATTTTCCAGTGTTCTCCACACATTCCACCCAAAAAGTATTCCGTTATCCACAATTTCAACAGACTTTGCTGTCTCCCAGGCATCCTCAAACGAGGAAAAATGCATCTGCGGAACCGTCAGCAGAAGCAGAATCAAAATCCCGCCCACAATCCACGGATAGAGTGCTTCCGCCAGCCGTCCTCTTTTCTGTACTTCACTGCCGACACCAAACCCGGCCGCCGCGAGCAGAAACAGTCCGCAGAGCTCCTGCGGTACACCCGCTGTCAGATACGCGGCGGCAAGCTCCGCCATTCTGCGAAGCAGTGTTCCGCCGAGGAAAAGCAGATAACACAGATACATCACTGCCAGAAGGAGTTTCCCAGCCTTTCCCATCACGCTTTCCAGGCGGCAGTAAAGCCCGCCAAGGCGCACGAGATAAATGCACCACACCGCCAGCAGCCCATATCCAACGAAAATCCCTGCCATACCGGGCAGGCCGTCCGATGCGCCGTACGCCGCGAGCTGCCAGAACGCCGGGCAGAGCAGAACGAGCACGATCTGGCGTTCCATCTGGCGCTGTGAAATTCTGTCATTTTCCGAAAACATGCGTCACTCTCCCCTTTCCTGTTTTTCTTCCGGCTCCGCAGCTTTTCTGTTTTTCCGCAGCCGCACTCTCTGATCGCGCTTTGTAAAGACCGGCCGCTCCCGCATCTGATGCAGCGGGGGCCGCCATACGGAATCCTTCGGCGCATGGTAGCCGCAAGTCCTTTCCCGACAAACGGCATCAGATAGGGAATACCAAAACTCATAAGCCCGGCGAGATGACCTGCGAGAAGAAACGTGCCGAGCGCCATGCCGAAAATGCCGAGCCATCCGCCGAGCAAAATGAAGCCGAATTTCAGCAGCCGGAACGGCGCACCGAACTCTTCGTTCGGAATCGCCAGCGAACAGAGCGCCGAAACCGCAACCACAACGACGGTCATCGGGCTTACCAGATTGGCGGAAACCGCTGCATCTCCGATGATCAGCCCGCCCACAATTCCGATCGTCCCGCCAAGCGGCCCCGGCATGCGCACACCGGCCTCGCGGATCAGTTCAAAAGCAAATTCCATCAGAAGAATTTCCAGAATGCCGGGGAACGGAACGCCTTTCCGCGCTTCGGCGAACGCCAGCAGGAGTTTGGTCGGAAGCACCTGTGTGTGAAAGCCCGTGACAGCCAGGTATCCGCCCGAAATCCACAGGGTGAGAAAGACCGCCGCATACCGCAGCAGCCGCTCAAATGAGACGATCAGAAAATGATGATACCGGTCCTCACTGACCTTTAAAAAGCTGTCAAATGATGCCGGGAAGAGAATCCCGACCGGGGAATTATCACATAAAAGCAGGATTCTTCCGTCCAGAATCTCCATCGCCGCGCGGTCCGGCCGTTCGGTCGTCTCGAATCGCGGGAACGGCGATTTCCACTGCGGTTCGCAGAGCTGCTCGACCATGCCGCTGTCAAAAACGCCGTCCACCTCCCAGCCGGCAATCTGCTGTTTTACCTCTTCCAGAAATTTCGGATAAATCAACTCTTTCTCATACACCAGAGCCAGAACCGTATCAGAACGCGCACCAAAATGTATCTCCTCCACTTTCAGATCGGTGGTCCGCAGACGCTTGCGGACGAGTGCCGTGTTGGTTTTGACAGAGTCGGAAAAACCTTCATTAGAGCCGCGCAGCACTTTTTCGGACTCCGCTTTTTGCACTCCTAAATTGGGATAACCCTTCGATCCGATCTTGACTGCACGGTCATAATGATCCACAAAAAGAATTGCATTTCCCGCAAGCATGGAAGCGAACGCAGCTTCCATGGTATCAAATTCCAGTGCATCCGAAATTCCGAGCTGATTTTCCGAGAGAGCCCCCGGGATATCTGCCTCGGGAACCTCCATCAGACGGTTCAACAGCTTCCCGATCACGGAATCCTTCAACATAACGCAGCTCACCGCCACTTCTACGTAGATCAGCAGCGCACCGGTTCCGCCCGTTTTGCCGAGTTTCATCGGGCGGATCTGAATATCATCGCAATTTTCACACCATGTACGGATCACGCTTTCATTTTCCGCCAGTGTGAGTGAAATCTGCGTCTTCTCTTTTTCCATGCCTGCGTCCCTCCTTCTCCTCCTTTTGAAAGCTTCCGAAAAACCATCTGGAGAAATATACTCTGCAAAATTTCATAAAAAAACATTCTGTCACGATTTTTTTACTCTGTAACAGAATGTTCCTTTTTCGAAATTTTATACGCTTTTATTTTTCTTCTACACCCGTCATGCTCTGGTGATGTACGGTCTGCATAATACTCTCCTGCTGTCGCTCGATATGCTCGCGGATCATCTTCTGTGCGCCTGCAAGATCCCGATTTTTCATACGTTCATAGAGGGCATCGTGCTCCTCGACCAGGGAACGTCGGGATTTTACATCCTTTAAATATTCAATCCGGTAACGGTACATTTGCTCCCGCAGATTGTTCAGCAGCTGAATCAGGCGCTCGTTGTTCGTCGCCTGATAAATCACATCATGGAATGCCACATCTGCCTGTGCAAGCTTCTGCAGATCATCCGTCTCTGTTGTCTCCAGCATTTGTTCAAAGCTGCGCGATGCCTGATAAAGCTTCTGCAGTTCGCTCTCTGTAATCCGCTGACACGCCAGTTTTACCGCCAGCTCCTCGAGTCCGAGCCGCACCTCCAGCACATCGTTCAGATCTTTTTCCGTGATCTGCGCCACCTGTGCACCCTTTCGCGGCACCATGATTACAAGGCCATCCAATTCCAGCATGCGAATCGCTTCACGGATCGGCGTACGTGAAACGCCGAGCTGATTTGCCAGCCGGATCTCCATCAGCCGTTCACCCGGCTTTAACTCCCCGCGCAGAATCGCCTGGCGCAGCGTGCGGAACACGACATCGCGGAGCGAAGGTACTGATAATCCTCCATCTGCAGGTCTAACTCATTTTTTGCCATACTTTGTACCTCCCGGTTTTGATACAGTAGTCAGGAATGTCTGTTTCGACAGTCCGCTTATTTTTAACTGATCGCGGGCAAATTCTGCCTTGTCCGGATCGTCGAAAATGCCGAATACGGTCGGGCCGCTGCCGCTCATCATCGCATTGACCGCACCGTTTTTCATCATCTGTGCCTTGATCTCATCGATCACCGGATACGCCGGACACGTCACGGATTCCAGCACATTTCCCATGCGGTCCGTGATGCCGTACAGGTCATGATTTCGGATCGCCTCTACCATGCCGTCGATATCCGGATGCTCCGTCACCTCATCAAGATGCAGGTTTCCATAGACAAATTTCGTCGAAACATTGATGCCCGGTTTTCCGATCAGCACGTAGCACATCGGTACGCCGGGAAGGGATGTCAGCTTTTCGCCGATTCCTTCTGCCAGCGCTGTACCGCGCATCACACAGTACGGAACATCCGCTCCGATCTGCACACCCCGCTCCATCAGCTGGCGTTTTGTCAGACCAAGCTGAAACATGCGGTTAATTCCTACCAGTGCTGCTGCCGCATCCGAGCTTCCGCCCGCCATGCCGGCCGCTACCGGGATAAATTTTGTCAGGTTCATATCGACACCCTGACGGATATCGAATTCATCCATCAGAATCTTTGCCGCTTTGTATACGAGATTTCCGTCATTACACGGAAGGAACGGCAGATTGGTTGTAAGCCTTATTCCGGGTTCTTTGCTCTCCTTTATTTCCAGCTGATCGTACATCTGGATCGTCTGCATTACCATGCGGACTTCATGGTAACCATCCTCTCTTTTTCCGGTCACATCAAGACCAAGATTTATTTTTGCAAGCGCACGCAGTTTCATCGTAGGCACCACCTTCGGTAATGTTTTTTGTATACATAGATATTAATGGATTTTTCTTCTATTTTCAAGCGTTATCTTCTGTTTTTGTACATAATTTTATACAATTCAGTTCAACAGACTTAGAAACGCAGGCGTAAGCAGTGGCTGCGTGAAACGAACAAGAACAAAATAAGAGTTTACGAACCTGTCGAAACTTGCTATAATTTTCATCAGATATCAGGGCAAAAGATCAAAAAGCCGGTGCAAGCTCGCTTGCAAGAGGATTTTTGATCTCTTGACCCCAACATTTTTGCCAGATGCCAGAGCATGTCTGAAAAACCTTTTCGTAAGCTGCGAATCTCAGATTACGGAAATGATTTTTTCAGACATGCTCTAGCTTCTGCGAAAGAAAAGGAAGTAGCTTTTTATGAGTTCACAAAGATCTTATTCATTTTCCCGCCAGGTTCTGGTCAACGGAATCCGCATGGCATTCCGATCGGGCTTGGCTATTTTGCGGTCTCGTTTTCGCTCGGCATTGCGGCGCGTAAGGCAGGTCTTAGTCCTTTTCAGGGTTTTCTCGCCAGTCTTTTTAACAATGCTTCCGCCGGAGAATACGCCGCCTTTACACTGATTGCCGCCAACGCAGGCTATCTGCAGGTCGCTATCATTACGCTCATCGCCAATGCGCGGTATCTTCTGATGAGCTGTGCGCTTGCCCAGCGCTTTTCGCCGGACACGCCGTTTTTCCACCGTTTTCTCATTGGTTACGATGTAACGGATGAACTGTTTGGCATCACAATCGCGCGCCCGGGCTGGCTGAATCCGTATTATACATACGGTGCCATTCTCGTCGCTGCTCCCGCGTGGTCGATCGGCACGGCTCTTGGTATTATTGCCGGAAATCTGCTGCCGCTGCGCGCTGTCAGTGCCTTAAGCGTGGCGCTGTACGGCATGTTCCTTGCAATCATCATTCCCCCGGCGCGAAAGAGCCGTGTGTAGCGGGTCTTGTTGCCGTCAGCTTTTTCTTAAGCTTTATCTGCAGCTATCTCCCGGGCATCTCCACTCTCTCCGACGGAACCAGAACGATTCTGCTCACCGTTCTGATTTCCTGCGCCGGAGCTATCCTGTTCCCGGTAAAGACAGAGGAGGAAAATGCTGATGTACAATAATTATATCTATATCGCCGTCATGGCTCTGGTTTCCTACACAATCCGGATTCTGCCGCTGACGCTGATTCGGAAGCCGATTAAAAATCAGTTTATTCAGTCGTTTCTGTACTACGTTCCATACGTGACGCTGTCCGTCATGACCTTCCCGGCGATTGTCCATGCAACACAGAGCCCTGTTTCCGGCGCACTCGCACTTGTCGTCGGCATCGCAGCCGCATGGTTCGGTGCAAGCCTGTTTCAGGTTTCGGTGGCATGCTGTGCCGTGGTATTTGTGATTGAATTGTTTTTGTAATAGAAATGAGCCGCCCTGTGGGAACAATCCTTTTCCCCGGGGCGGCCCGTTTTGTATGTATTACTTTTCTGTTTCTGTTTTTCTGAAATGATAAACGCTGACCGAAGCCGCCGGCAGTGCAATCTGGAAGGAGTCTTTTTCCCGTGCAGGTGCTTTTCCTTCTTTGCAGCGGACTCGGTTCGGATGTTTCGCATCGTTGTAGTTCTGCGGATCTTTGGAGTACAGTGTTTTGGCCTCAACAAATTCCGGACACTGTTTGAATTTCAATTCGATTTTCTTTGATTCGCTGTAGCTTGTATTTACGAGGTTGACGTAGATATCATCATTTTTGATCGAAGCAAAGATGCAGACCTCAGGATCTTTGTTCTTTTCCTCAAAGCCAAGCGTATACGCACCCTGATGCACCTGATACATATCGAACACATCGTAGTTTGGTGTCAGAATACAATGCTCACCATCCGTCAGGAACAGGGAATTCAGGACATTGACAGACTGTGCACACATGCCATGCGCACATCCCCGGTATTGCGGTGGAAGATGTCGAGCGTCAGTGCAGTTGTAACGGCATCGCGCATCGTACACTGCTGATACAGCGCCGGGCGCGCATTAAATGCACTGCTGTGCCAGTTGCCCCACTCACCGACAATCAGTTCACATTTTCTCGGTGCCGCCTGGAACGGACCCTCCGGTTTCGGAAGTGCCTCAAGACCAGCGTCTATCAGGCGGCGCTGCTCGTGAATGACATTTTCCAGCTCTTTGCATCCATTGATCACATCATACCACTGTTTTTCATCAAACTTTTTCTCTGTCTGAAGCTGTTTCAGATTCCAGTTGTAAAAATGGAGATCATAGCCGTAAAGCGATGGCATACGGTATTTTCCCATCTCCTTAAAAAAGTCTTTCGTCCACGCAGCACGTTCTTTCGGCTTATTTCCATCCGGGCCGCTGGCGATGCATTTCATGGAAAATGCCTGATCGCCGCCTCCAAACGACGGACAGGAGGAACTGAATTTCCGGTATTCGTTCGCATACATCTGCGGCGTCATTTTTCCACCGCCGTCCCATACTTCATTTCCGATACCCCAGTATTCAATCTCGAACGGTTTTTCATGGCCGTTTGTTTTTCGTTCCTGCGAAAGTGCCGTCGGCTCTTTGCGGTTACAGTACTCCATCCACTCTCGCATCTCGGATGGAGAGCCGGTCATCATATTGATATTAAACCATGGCTTCGCGCCGATCATCTCGCAAAATTCCATCATCTCGTGTGTACCGAACTGATTGGGATCCGTCTCGAAAGTACCGAAGTTTTCATTGTATGTAACCGGCCGCTGCTCCCGCGGGCCAATACCATTCCGCCAGTGATACACATCCGCAAAGCATCCGCCGGCCAGCGGATCACCGGCGGGTGCAGCTTCTGAAATGCATCCACAAGGTCTTTTCGGATTCCATGATAATTCGGAATTTCCGAATCCTCTCCAACCCAGATTCCATCATAAATACAGGAGCCAAGAAACTCGATAAAGTGTCCCTGCAGTTCCGGGTAAATATATTTTTCTCCAGCTAATTTTCGAAACGTAATCTTCTGCATAAAAATCCTCCAAATGAAAGCGTGATGTGTATTTTTGCTACTTTTCAGTATAGGACACTTTGAAAGGAAATACAATTTAATCTGAAAAAAGTCTTATGGATTCCTGTTTTTCACGGTATTTCTCTACATATTGCAATTCTCTGCTTGACATCTAATATTATCAGTGATATATCAATAGTATAATCAGAGCAGATACAAGATTTACCACTTACGAACAATAGAAAAAACTACACAGGAGAATTTTCATGGATCAGAAATTATATGACAGTTATGTAAAGATTTTAAAGAACGAGCTTGTTCCGGCGCTTGGCTGTACAGAGCCGATTGCCATCGCCTATGCGGCAGCCAAAGCACGCGAAGTGCTCGGAGAGATGCCAGAATCGATTGAGCTTTGCTGCAGTGGAAACATCATCAAAAACGTAAAGGGTGTTAAAGTTCCAAATTCCAACGGTCTGAAGGGCATTGATGTTGCGGCAACGCTTGGCGTCGTCGGAGGCTGTGCCGAACGCGAGCTTGAAGTACTTGAAGATGTGACCGAGGCAGATATTGAAAAGACAAAAGAACTGGTACAGCAGGGATTCTGTACCTGTACTTTAAAAGAAGGCGTAGAGAATCTTTACATTGTTGCAAAAGTCATTGCCGGAGAGCACAGCGCGGAGGTAACGATTGTAAACCGTCATACCCTGATTTCACGCATCGTAAAAGATGGTGAGATACTTTATCAGATTGCGGCTCATGAGGATTCCCCTGAATACGTTGATAAAAGTGTGCTGAACGTCAAGGATATTCTTGAATTTGCCGATACTGTGAAGATCGAAGACATCAAAGAAATTCTTGACCGTCAGATCACCATGAACTCTGCGATTTCTGACGAAGGTCTCCGCCACGCTTACGGTGCACAGGTCGGCCGCACTCTGCTGAATGAGTACGGCGATGACGTAAAAATCCGCGCCCGCGCCCATGCAGCAGCCGGATCCGATGCGCGTATGAGCGGCTGCTCCCTTCCGGTTGTCATCAATTCCGGCAGCGGAAACCAGGGCATGACCGTTTCCCTTCCTGTCATCGAATTTGCAAGAGAATGGAAGGTTTCCCAGGAAAAACTGTACCGTGCACTCGTTGTCAGCAACCTGATCGCGGTTCATCAGAAAAAATATATTGGAAGTCTTTCCGCTTACTGCGGCGCTGTCAGCGCAGGCTGTGGAGCCGGCGCCGCCATTACCTATCTTTCCGGCGGATCCTATGAGGATGTTAGCCTGACGATCGTCAATACCATTGGAAACGTCGGCGGTATTGTCTGTGACGGGGCAAAATCCTCCTGCGCAGCGAAAATCGCATCCGCTGTTGACGCTGCTATTCTCGCCCACTACATGGGCCAGCATCACAGAAGTTTTCAGCCGGGCGAAGGTATTGTTCGGGAAGATGTGGAAGATACGATTAAAAGTATGGGATATATCGGAAGAGTCGGCATGAAAGATACCGATACGGAAATTCTGAATATTATGATTGACCGGGTGGATGTGAACAAGGTCTGCTAATAAAAGAATAACTGATTTTGCTCAATTGATACATGCCTTGTTTTATGGTAACATATACATAAGTTTTGATACTATGTCTAAAAAGCCAGCATGCATAGTCTCTGGCGCGTGTTTGACAAGAAAGGAATGACCGAAATGAGCAAATTAAGTATTCCCGTTGGCATCTCAAATTTCGAAAAAATCCGTAATGGTGGATTTTACTACATTGACAAAACAGGTCTGATTGCAGAACTTGTGAGATCATCAGCAGAAGTGACATTAATTACACGACCCCGACGTTTCGGAAAAACGCTTGGCATGAGCATGCTGGAGAGTTTTTTTGACATCCGCAAAGACTCAAAAAAACTATTCGATGGCCTCGAAATTTCACACCAAAAGAATTTATGTGAGAAATGGATGAATCAATGGCCTGTTGTGTTTTTATCGCTCAAAAATGTTGACGGTATTCATTTTTCAGATGCTTACCAACAGCTGGTCTATGAAATTTCCCTTCTTTATCGGCAGCATGATAACCTTTTGAAAAGTACAGCTTTAAGTGATCGGGATAAGTTTCTTTTTAAACAGCTGGCAGGAAACGACAAGCCGGAAAAACGGATATTATGCGTTCCCTCCAGTTTCTTACGCGGCTGTTGGAACAGCATTATGGAAAAAAAGTGATCCTGCTGATTGATGAGTATGATGTGCCAATCGCCAAGGCGAACAGTCACGGATACTATAATGAAATGATGGATGTTATAAAGGGATTGATGCAGGCATTAAAAGATAATCCATCTCTTCACTTTGCTGTTATCACAGGATGTCTGAAAATTGCAAAAGAAAGTATCTTTACAGGAACAAATAACTTTGTCTCGGATACAATTACCAATTCCCGACTGAATGAATATTTTGGCTTTGTTCAGCATGAAGTCGACCAGCTTCTCCTTTCTGCAGATTTTACAGATAAAGCATCTGCATGAAGGAGTGGTATGACGGCTATCATTTTGGTACTTTCGATGTTTACTGCCCCTGGGATGTGATGAATTATCTTCTGGAATTGCAGCGAAATCCCCAGGCAAGTCCTGTCAGCTACTGGAAAAACACGAGTGACAATGCCATCATCCGGTCTTTCATTGACTACGCCGGAAGCAGCATTACAAAAAAGCTCGAAACTCTAATGGCTGGCGGATCCATTTTGCAGCGTGTGGATGAAAATCTAACGTATGATTATCTACATTCCTCGGAAGATAATCTCTGGAGCCTGCTGTATCTGACAGGATATCTTACAAAAGCCCAAACTACGATTGATACAGATGAACTGCCTCCAGGAATGATGGAGCTGAAAATTCCAAATGCTGAAATCAAAAGAGATCTTTGAGACAACGGTGGTCCGCTGGTTTGATGAAAGTGCAAAAACCTGGAACCGGAAAACACTGTTTGATGCCATCTGGAGTGGTGACTGCGATCGTATTACGCAAGAACTGACGGCTCTTCTTCGAAGAACGATCAGTTATCACGACTATCGGGAAGACTTTTACCATGCATTTCTTGCCGGAATCTTTACCGGGGCCGGTTACATGGTAGATTCTAACAAAGAACACGGCGAAGGCCGCAGCGATGTCGTTTTGTATGATTCCATTAACGGCCGGGTAGCAGTTTTTGAAGCAAAATATACGAAGGCTCTGGAAAATCTGAGTTCCGCATGCGACAGCGCCTTACAGCAGATGAACGAGAAGATGTACGCAAAGGAATACGAGGATGACTACGATCAGATTTTCTGTTATGGAATTTCATTTTTTAAGAAACGCTGTCTGGTAAAAAAGGTACTGTGAAAGATCTCTTCTCCCGCAGAAAAGTTTTCTTTACAGCATGCACAGGTCTCTATCAAAAACGTCAAAAGTACAATTCTATTTTTCCAGATATCATTGGTATATAATAGAATCTTGACTTCTGACGTTTTTTCGTTCTTTTTTAGATCTTTTGTCTTTATCCTGTTTTATTTTACTCTTCCGCTATTCCATTCGGAATTATACCTCATAATTTCAAAATGACATGACCTCTTTAAAAAGCAAGGATGATGTGCTGACGCTGTTCGTTCACCTTGGGTATCTCGCTTATGATAAAAAGACACGGGAAGTATTTATTCCAAACAAAGAAACACTGGAAATTTGCAAAAGAAATAGTCTATATACAAAAACAGTCGTCCAAGCTATATCATAGCCGACGACTGTTTTTCTATGTAATTACGTTTTCTCACCCGCAAAAATCCGCCAGATCCTCTTTCAGATAATTCAGCGTTTTCTCCAGATCTTTTTCCCGAATACTCTGCATGATATCGGTATGATGTGCAATATCCAATGCCGGATTCACGTTGGACCATGTCTGCCAGTAAAACTGAGCATAAGCACGTTTTAAGACGTTCATGGTTCGCTCGAGTTCCTGATATGCATAAGCATTTCCGGAGAAGGAGATTAATTTCAGATGAAATGCCGTATTCGCCTCCCAGTGATCCCAGACGCTGTCGGTGCTCTGTTTGCATCTCTCATCAATCTCGCAAGCTCCGCCAGATTTTCTTCGGTGATATGTCCGATCAACTGACGAAGATATCCGCCCTCGAGAACAAGGCGGAAATCCAGAATATTCTGCGCCTCTTCGCGGGACACGCTGACAACCTGGTAGCCGAAGCGCGGGAAGCTGCGGAGGATTCCCTCATTGCAGAGCGTCACAAGGGCTTCACGGATCGGTGTCTTGCTGCAGCCGAATTTCTGTACCAGCTCCTGCTCGTTGATAATTTGATTGGGTTTATATTCATCGGTAAAAATGCCGTTCAAAATGGCCTGATATACCATATTTTTAAGGCTTTCCTGTTGTTTTTTCATAAGGGGAAACTCCTTATCTTTTATTTTCTTCACTTTTACGCATCCTGATTTTTTTCTTCTCCAAATGCGCCCTATTTTTTATCTTAACAAATTTTTTTTTGCTTGTAAATGCCGTGCTCCCAGATTTTTACCGGTAAAAAAAGGAAAATGATGTTTTCACCATTTTCCCTCTTCTGTTCCCTCATTGGACGTTATCGCTTATTCTGTCTGCCGTCAGATTACATACTCATTCGACTTCTGCATCTGCCATTCCACCAGATCTGCCAGCGTAATATTGTCCACCACACTGTTGATGGCATCGTTCAGTTTTTTCCAGAGCATCACCGTAACGCACTGATCTTCCCTGCCGCAGTCGGCGCCGTCTTCTACACAGTCCACCGGCGCAAGGCTGCCCTCGGTCAGACGCAGGATCATGCCCACGGTATATTCTTCCGGCTTTCGTTTCAGGGAATAACCGCCCGCCGGGCCGCGCACACTTTTTACGAAACCAGCTTTATTCAAAATCGAGATGATCTGTTCCAGATATTTTTCCGAAATCTCCTGCCGCTTTGCCACATCTTTCAAACGCACCGGTTCGCCGGTATTGTTGAGTGCCAGATCCAGCATCAGACGAAGCGCATACCGTCCTCTTGTCGAAACTTTCATTTTATTTCCTCCGAATATATGTCATGATAAAAATACCTTCTTTTATTTTATTCCATATTCTCTACATATTCAATAGGAAATATAACACAAACCCAAAGCATGTCCGAAAAATGCAATGACTTTTTATCCGCTTTCCATGCTTACTTATCATCTCAAATCCTGCGCAATCTCTTCTCCCATCTTCTCTACCGCATCCACAATCTCCCGGATCTGCTCTCCGGTAATTTCATCGATATGCACGCCACCGGTGCAGACGGTCACGGTACGGCAGGCACAACAGATTTTTTCCGCCAGCATCCGGCACAGTACCTCATCTTTATGTCCGGTGCGGTTCCACACCGAGGAAGTCGCACTCCAGCTCCCGTCTCCGGTCAGCGATTCTCGTGGTACGGCCTGCACCACACAGCCGATATGCGGCTTTTCTCCTCCGGCGAGACAGATCTGAAAGTCCTCACCGAGCTTCATTACCGTCACTTCCATCGTGCATCCTGCGGCTGTTGCCTTTTTTGTCAGCATTCTTTCCATCTCCGGTACTCCTTTACTTCCACGCCGAACGGCGAAAGCAGTTTGGCCGCAAGATGTGTCACCATATCGTCGATGGACTCCGGTTTCTGATAAAAGGTCATCATCGGCGGAACAATCCATACATTTGACAATCTCGACAGTTCGTACAGATTCCGCAGATGAATTTCACTCATCGGTGTCTCCCGTGCTGCCAGTACAAGCGGGCGTTTCTCCTTGATCGTCACATCCGCCGCACGCAGCAGCAGATTGTCGGTGTATCCGCTTACAATTCCTGCCGCTGTTTTCATGCTGCACGGCACAATCACCATGCCTTCTGTCCGGTACGACCCGCTCGCCGGGCCTGCACCGATGTTGTCCTGCTCGAGCACTTCATCTGCCAGCGCTTCCACCTGCGAAACACTCCAGTCTGTCTCCTGTTCCAGCGTCAGCTTTGCACTGCGGCTCATCACCAGAAGGGAACGGTATTCCTCACTATCCCGCAGAATTTCAAGGCACTTCATCAGCAGCGGCATTCCACTCGCCCCGGAAGCGCCAACTACAATCCGTTTTTCCACAGCCATCCGTCTCGTTCCTTCCTTTTATCCACAGATTCCATCGATCCATGCGAATAACTCGTCGAGATCGTAGTCGCCCGCATGCGGTGTATTCCATGGGGAATGATAATCAACCTCACAGCCCGCCTCGCGCAGTTTTGCCGTCAGCATTGCCGAAATCACCAGAGAGGTGTCGCGGTCGCACTCGCCGTGGCGGATGCGGAAATGGTGTGCCTTTTGCGCCATTTCATCCATGACATATTCCATTGGATTCAGCATTTTCACGATCTTTTTTTCTGCGCGCTCACCCTGCACTTTGGTGTTGGCCGCACTGTATTCCGTGAAATGACGGCAGTTCGTCATCTCATTTCCAAACAGATCATTCTCCGGGCTTTCCAGATCCAGCGCATCGAAGGCCGGTGCGGTTTTCATGCGGGTGATGTCTTTGACATACGCCGCAAAATCCATGCTCTGCACTTTGCCGTTTTCGATGGTCAGCCACGTTTTATCCGCTAAATTCACGCCGCCGTCAAGCGCTCTCTGTGCGGATTCCATCACAATGTGTTTGACATACTCTTTCAAAGAACCTTCGCCGTCCGCATCGAGCGTCAGCGGAGCTCCGTTTTCGTCTTTTAATCCAAGGCTGTTCACATACGCCGGAAACAGGGCTTTTTCCTCAACAGATACGCGAATCTGCTCTTCCGTCATCTCGCCGTCCACCGGTGTGAAAACCGGGCGGCGCCTCGTCCATTTTCATGTTGGCGCGGTGGAAATCGTTCACACCGCAGAACTCCCACTCATACGCCATGTCCGCGTGCTCCAGATTGATGATCGGGGCAGTAACAGGAGGCCGCAAACACATCATCCCCAGCACTCCGCTGCGCCGAGCGCCTGCAGATACGGCTCGTAGTCAGGGTGGTTTCCCGTGCTTCCCATCAGGGATGACAGTGCGCCGCCGGCACTCGTTCCGTTGGTGATGATTTTATTTTCATCGCCAGGCAGCTCATCCGCCAAAAAGTGAAGATACCGCACAGCCGCTTTATAATCCACTACGCACGCAGGTGCTTTCCCATTATAATGACCGTCCTCACCCTTCTGCACTCTGCCGCGGATCGCTGGAGATGCTACGACATAGCCGTGCTGTAAGGCGCGGAAAATCGTATTCGGTTTTCCCTGTAAAAACGGATTCGCTCCCGGCTCGTCCGCCGGACCCGGCATATAGCCGCCAACAGTATTCGGCATGAAAACCGGCGCGCTCAGTAAATCGTAACCGTTGATGGACGTTCCCTCATAATAACTCTCCGGCACAAAGAGATTCATTTTCTGAAACTCCACATTGACCGGTTTTTCCACATAAACCAGGTCACGGAACGCCCGAAACCGGACCGTCTCCCCACACAGTGTTACTTCTTCTATGGTATAATGATTTTTCTTAAATTTCAGCATATCACAATGCTCTCCCTTTCCCAAAAACGTATTCTTTATTCCTCATCCAGCCAATGCTTCGGATCGACTTCCATAAATCTCGCCCGCACAAACCGTTCTTTTTGATCGTACGGCACCGTACAGTCGAAAAATCGTCTTGCATGCAATCCCGTGATCGCGGATCGACGGTGAACACGTCGGATCGTTCGACGGATCGAGCGGATGGCACCGCACGCCTGGAATTGTGATGATGTCCGCGTCACCCTGGAATCTCGTATTCATTGCCCAAATCACATCGTTCATATCAAAGCAGTCCACATCCTCGTCCACCAGAAAAACGTGTTTCAGCTCACTGAACGCCGAAAATGCCAGCAATGCTGCCTGACGCTGTCTTCCCTCGTCGCTGGGACTCAGTTTTTTGAACTGGAGAACCGCCATATACTTTCCGCCGCCTGCGGAACCGCAGTACACATTCTGGAGCCGTCCCGGCATCGCTTTTTCTACCATGCCGTAGATGCTCGCCTCGGTCGGAATACCAGCCATCGAAACGTGCTCTTCACTTGGTCCGATGCAGGTCTGCATAATCGGACTGCGGCGGTGTGTCACGGCTTTTACTTTAATCAGACGGCACTGATCACTTGCCGGGCCGGTGTAGCCCGGGAACTCCGGCATCGCATAGCCAGTGTGGCTGTTCTGGTCCTCCTGCACACGCACACCCGGGATGACCTCGCCCTCGATGACGTACTCTGCATTTGCAATCGCCATCTCCTTCACGGAAACGCAGCGGCACAGTTCTACCGGCTCTTTCCGCAGTGCACCCGCAACGGAAAGCTCATCGTAACCGAGCGGTGTTGTCGGCGGCTCGAAACAGGAACCGATCTCAATCGCAGGATCAACACCGATACTGATGGAAATCGGAAGTGTCTGTCCCAGTTCCTCCGCGCGGTCTGCCATTGCGCCGATGTGGCGTGCGCCCGGGGTGAAGAAAATCGAAAGCTCGTCTTTTCCCTGAATGCAGAGACGGTGAATCGTCACATCATGCAGTCCGGTGTCCGGATGGGAGGCGTAGCACATGCCGAGCGTGATGTACGGGCCGGCATCATCCGGCGTATTCGTCGCGCCGGGACGAGACGGTTCAGATCAAAATCGGGATCGGTCGCCAGATGTACCACTTCCTGGCATGGCGGCGCGCCCTGAAATTCAACCGGTGCAATCGGCTCTTCTACGCTGTGATACAGCATTTTTCCAAGACTCTCCGGCTCGCAGTCCAGCAGGGCAGCCACGCGTTTTCGGCTTGCCAGAACACCAATCGCAACGCTGGCGTCCGGGTGCCCTTTTACGTTGCGAAAAATCATCGCCGGGCCTTCTTTCGTCGGACGCTTTACGGTCCCGCCCGCACCGACGTAACGGTAAACACCGGCAAGCTCCGCCATCGGATCAACCTCAACGTCTGTCTCGGCAAGCTGTCCCGGCATATTTCTCAATCGTTCCAGCGCACTACGCAGATCTCTTACTTTTTCAGCCATAGTTCTTCTCCTTTTATTCTATCGACGGCGCCCCGAAGGATGCCTTTTCATCCTCATTTTCTACCCTTATTGTAAAAAGAAACCTTTGTGGAATCAATTCGATTTGTGGTACAATTGTTTCCAGAATGGAATGAATCAAACAAAAAGGAGGCTCCCCTTATGACTCTGGAACAGATCGACTTTTTTCTGATGGCCGTTCGATGCGACACCTTTTTAGAGGCCGCGGAAAATCTTCATATCGCACAGTCCACGCTCTCGAAACAGATCCAGAAGCTCGAGACTGAATTGAATCTTCCCCTCTTCGACCGCACCCGCCGCCAGGCCGTACTGACTCCGGCAGGCGAACTATTTCTGCAGGAAGCCGCGGAGCTCTCCCTCCAGTATCACCAGATGCTGCAAAAAATGCATCACTTCCAGGAAACCACGCGCCAGCCGCTCCGCGTTGGCTCTCTTCCGTTTCTGACGCAGTATCATCTCACTTCCCGCATCCGTGCCTTCACGCACGCGCATCTGGAAATTGAGCTGACTCTGGAAGAATGCGAAGAGACTGAGCTGATGGACGGCCTGCAATCAGGCCATTTTGACCTTGTGATCGCGCGGGATTCCATGATTTCACTGCAGAAATACCACTTCGAACCCATCACAGAAGACCGCCTCTGCGTGATGCTGCCCATCGATCATCCACTTGCCGAAAAGCCTGCTCTTACCATCGCTGATCTTGCCGCCGAACCGCTGATTCTCATGCACCCCTATACCTCGATTTATCAGCTCTGCATGCAGCTATTTGAAAAGGCAGGTGTAAAACCGCAGATCCTGCGCACGGCCCGCCTGGAATCCACGATCAGCTCTGTGGAAATCGGCGAGGCTTTCAGTCTCTTTGCCGAGAGCAACTTTGAACTTTTCCGCCATCCAAATGTCACCGCCGTTCCTCTTCTCGACGCACCACCGCTTGTAATCGGTGCAGCGTATCCGCTCCGAACGGAAACAATGAAAAAACCAGCATTAAAATCTTTTTCCTCTTTCATTCAAGATCCCACATAACCAAAACTCGCTTCACTCGTTATCGCGGCATTCGTCAAGGTCTCATGCAAGCACGGACTTTTCCTCATTGCACGCGAAAAATACGCCCCTGACACTTTGAACTGTGCCAGAGGCGTACGTTTTATTTACTATAACCTGTTTTCCAATTACTGAACTGCCTTAAATGCCTCATCCAGATCCTCGATAATATCATCGACATTTTCGGTACCGATGGAAAGACGGATGGTGTTTGGTTTGATTCCCTGATCCAGCAGTTCTTCCTCGGTGCACTGGCTGTGAGTGGTGGTTGCCGGATGGATTACCAGAGATTTTACATCGGCAACGTTAGCCAGCAGGGAGAACAGTTCCAGATTGTCGATGAAATCTTTTGCTTTCTGTGCATCGCCTTTGATTTCGAAGGTGAAGATAGAACCGCCGCCGTTCGGGAAGTATTTTGCGTACAGTGCCTGCTGCTTTGGATCGTCGGATACAGACGGATGATGTACTTTCTCAACCTGTGGCTGGCTCTCCAGATATTTTACAACCTTCAGCGCATTCTCAACATGACGTTCTACACGGAGAGACAGGGTCTCAAGTCCCTGCAGAAGCAGGAAGGAGTTGAACGGAGAAAGCGTAGCTCCGGTATCACGAAGAAGGATCGCACGTACTTTTGTAACAAACGCAGCAGGTCCAACTGCTTTTGTGAAGCTGATGCCGTGGTAGCTCGGGTTTGGCTCAGTCAGAGATGCGAATTTGCCGGATCCCTCCCAGTCAAATTTACCGCTGTCTACGATCACACCGCCAAGAGTAGTTCCATGGCCGCCGATGAATTTGGTTGCGGAATGAACAACGATGTCTGCGCCATACTCGATCGGACGAACGAGGTATGGAGTTGCGAAGGTATTATCGACAACCAGCGGAATTTTGTTCTCATGTGCAATTTTTGCAAGTGCTTCGATATCGACAACATCAGAGTTCGGATTTCCGAGGGTCTCGATGTAGATGGCTTTTGTGTTCTCCTGAACGGCTGCGCGGACCTCATCCAGATCGAATACATCAACAAATGTGGTGCTGATGCCGTACTGCGGAAGGGTATGTGCCAGCAGGTTGTAGGAACCGCCGTAGATGTTCTTTGCAGATACGATGTGGTCGCCCTTCTGCGCCAGGTTGATGATGGTGTAGTTGATGGCTGCTGCTCCGGAAGCTACTGCAAGTGCTGCAACGCCGCCCTCCAGTGCTGCCATTCTCTGCTCGAAAACGTCCTCGGTCGGGTTGGTCAGACGGCCGTAGATGTTTCCTGCATCCTGGAGTCCGAATCTTGCTGCTGCGTGATCGGAGTTATTGAATACGAAAGAAGATGTCTGATAAATCGGCACTGCTCTTGCTCCGGTTGCCGGATCCGGATTTTCCTGTCCTACGTGAAGCTGTAAGGTTTCAAATTTAAGATTTCTTTCTGCTCTTGTTTTTTTGCTCATGATTTTATTCTCCTGTTCTGTTTTTCGTTTTTCTATTTCTTTTCATGTTCGATTTTCTATTATTTATCGGAACCGGTTGCCATCTTGTTTTGTCCATGCTGCAATGCGGCTCCGTTTTCTTTCGGTTTTATCTGCTTACACTGCAACACATGACATCATAGATCACAATTCGATTCTCTGCGAAAACTGCTCTCATTCACTTCGCTTCCTCTCGTTTTGGTGATATTTCCTATCTGTTTACAAGGATTATTATAGCGACAGTCTTCTGCTTTGTCCAATATAGAAAATTGATGGCTGGTTATAGGGTTTTCCTATAGCTATTCTTTATCGCCAATATTTTTTCTTCTGAAATTTCTATATCCAATCATGCTGCATAAAACAAGATAACAAATGCAATTCATCTCCCACAAGATGGGACTCGCAGCTTGCGAAAAGCCTTTTTCAAACACACTCCGAAGATCAAAGTCTTCTTGTTTCTCCTTTTTTACAGCACAAGCTCCTTATATTTCCGAATTTCTTCCAAATACTGCTGTCCCAGTGCGCTGATCGACATACCCTTCCTGGAAATATAACCGATCATCATGTTTTCCTCCGCGTGAAGCGGCACAGCGCGGTAGTCACTGCCGTTTAATTCCTCACAGATAATGCCGGAGCAGAGCGTATAGCCATTCAGTCCGACCATCAGATTCAGCATGGTCGCACGGTCATTTGCCTTAATGATTCTCTTATATTCATACGTCGAAAGCACTTCCTCTGCCAGGAAGAACGAATTGTTGCTTCCCTGATCAAAGGACAGGCACGGATATTCCTTTAGCTCCTCCATAGTGATCTCTGCCTGATCTGCAAGCGGATGATCCTTCCAGAGATAGACGTACGTTCCACAGGAAAACAGGTCGTGGAACTCAAGGTTATTGTCCTTCAGCAGCTTGTTCAGCACCTTCGCATTAAAGTCATTCCGATATAAGATCCCAAGCTCGCTCTTGAAGTTCTTTACATCCATCAGCACATCATACGTTCTCGTCTCATAAACCGCAAACTCGTACTCATCCATACCAAACTGCTTCACTAGCTCCACAAACGCCTTTACGGCAAAACTGTAATGCTGCATCGACACGCTGAATTTTTTCTTTCCCTTGGTGCGATAAATATAGCGGTTTTCGAGAAGCTGATACTGGTCTGTGACCTGACGTGCGTAACCCAGAAACTCCTCTCCCTCCGGGGTCAGTACTGTTCCGTGGCTGCTGCGCTTGAACAGCTCAATTCCGATCTCTTTTTCCAGCTCCTTGATTGCTTCAGAGAGACTCGGCTGTGAAATATAGAGTGCCTTTGCCGCCTCATTCATGGATCTGGAGTCTGCGGCCTGAATTACGTAGCGAAGCTGTTGTAGTGTCATAAGTAAAGTTCCCTTTCTGGTATAAATTAATATGCGAAACTGCCATTCGCGGTGGAGAGAAAATGCCGCGGATGGCAGTGTTCGCTGATATCTATTATTTTAAAATCTGAAGCTGTTCCCTTTTATTTGGCAAACAGGGCTGTGGAATAGTATCTGTCTCCGTTATCCGGCAGGAGCACAACGATGGTTTTGCCTTTATTTTCCTCTCGTTTTGCAAGCTGGATTGCTGCATACAGAGCTGCTCCGGAGGAAATTCCTGCGAGAATCGCTTCCTCGGCTGCCAGATATTTTCCGGTCTCGAAAGCATCCTCATTTTCTACCTTGATGATTTCATCGTAAATGCTGGTATTCAGAGTCTCCGGCACGAAACCTGCGCCGATTCCCTGGATTTTATGCGGTCCGGAAACACCCTCAGACAGTACCGGTGAGGATGCCGGCTCTACTGCTACAATTTTTACTTCCGGTTTTTTCTCTTTTAAATACTCACCCGTTCCGGTGATCGTTCCGCCGGTGCCGACACCTGCAACGAAGATGTCAACCTCTCCGTCGGTATCTTCCCAGATCTCCGGACCTGTTGTCTTTTTGTGGGTTGCCGGGTTTGCCGGGTTCACGAACTGGCCTGCGATGAAGCTGTTAGGGATCTCTTTTGCAAGCTCATCGGCTTTCTCGATCGCACCCTTCATACCCTTTGTTCCATCGGTCAGAACAACCTCTGCGCCGTATGCTTTTACAATGTTGCGGCGCTCTACGCTCATGGTTTCCGGCATCGTAAGGATCATACGATACCCTTTTACGGTAGCTGCCGCTGCCAGTCCGATTCCGGTGTTTCCGGAAGTCGGCTCGATGATAACGGAACCTTCTTTTAAGAGGCCCTTTGCCTCAGCATCCTCGATCATCGCTTTTGCGATACGGTCTTTGACGCTTCCTGCCGGATTGAAGGATTCTACTTTTGCGATCAGTTTCGCCTGCAGTCCTTCTTTTTCTTCAATTCGTTTCAGTTCTACCAGCGGAGTTTTTCCTACAAGATCCAGAATGCTGTCATATACCTTTGCCATCGTTGATTTCCTCCTTACTTTTGCTCGCTTTTTCTCTATTTCCCTATTTCCTATTGAGTTTGTATGTTTTAAGTTGTTTCCATCTTATTCCAATCGTTTTAAAATGTCAACACATTTCACTGATATGATCAGAAAAGATGGTTAGAGCAGACCTGCAAGCGCAATACTGACCGCCATTCCGACTAGGGAAGAAAGCAATGCACCCGCCAGTGTGTACCGCGTTTTTTTGATGTGGACCGCTCCGAAATAGACCGCCATCGTATAAAAAACCGTCTCCGTACACGACATCATAATCGAAGCTGCCCGTCCGGCGAAGGAATCACACCCCGCCTCTTTGTAGAGATCCAGCAGCAAACTCACCGCCGCACTGTTGGAAAAGAGACGCACAACCCCGAGCGGCACCAGGCAGATGGAATCCCCGCCGGTTCCAGCACCGTTCCGAACAGTTTTCCAAAATCCTCCAGAAATCCCGATGACCGCAGCACACCGACCGCCGCCATCAGCCCGATTAAGGTCGGCACAATTCCGATCACCGTCCGCATGCCGTCCTTCGCCCCGTTCAGAAAATCGCCGAACACATCCTGTTTCATCAAAAGCCCCAGTCCGACCACATAAAAAATCAGCACGGGAACCATCAGATCCGAAAGTGCCGAAAGAATACGCAAAAAAATCCCCTCCCCGGAAAAATCCTATCAGATACACTCCGATACAATTTATTCCGCGGGCGGGGATTTATGTAATTTTATTTCACTTTAATCTGAAACAGACGCGCCATATACGTCTCCGGGAAGTGAATCTGCAGCGTCTTGCTGTAGTCATCGTAATGGAACACATCACCGCATGCTTTCGGGTAAATGCAGGAAACCTCCAGCTCTTTTCCCGGGAATGCACGGTCAAGCGGAACCTCAAAACCGGCCTCTCCGCCGCGTCTCCACACACCAAGATAAATTACATCTCCCGGCACACGGATTCCGGCTGCGAGGTGTTTTTCTTCATTGTCTGCCCATCCCATCGGCCAGAACGGAACGCCGTCCTTGATGCCGCTGCGGATCTCTTTGTAGCAGTCAATTCCCTCTTTTACAAGTTCAAACCGCTCCGGCGAAATTTCTGCGAGATGGCCGCTTTGGTGAATACGAAGCAGCAGCGCATTAACCATATTGAAAATAACTTCCTCTTTTGTGCCGTCCCGCAGCGGATATGACCAGATCGCCGCCTGCTCCGGCGTCACGCCGATGGCTGCATTCGCGAGATCGTCGCATAATTGCGGTAATCCTCCTGATCGCTCGTCGACTGAATGCTGTTTCGCGCCAGCATCGCATAGTCCATCCGAAGACCGCCGCTCGAGCAGTTCTCAATGACAAGATCCGGATACTTTTTGTAGATGCCATCCAGCCATGCCAGATACGCTCTCTCATGCTCCAGAAGACCGTCTCCAAAACTGTCTGCATCCACTTCCGTACCAATACCAGGCTCAATATTGTAGTCCATCTTGATATAGCCGACACCGTAGTCCCGTACCACACGGTCGATGACTTCGGTCACATGCTCAATCACAAGCGGATGACGGAAATCCAGCTGATAACGGCTTCTGTCATACACACGCTTGCCGTGGCGCAGGAAGAAGCACTCATCCGGCAGAATGGAAGCCTTCTTACAGTTGATACCCATAACCTCCAGCTCCAGCCAGACACCAGGAATCATGCCCTTCGAACGAATATAATCCGTCACCTCACGCACTCCATTCGGAAAGCGCTTTTTACTCTCCTGCCACTCACCGACACTGTCCCACCAGTTGCCGTCCGCATACCAGCCGGCATCAATGACAAAATACTCACATCCGGCCTTCTCTGCCGCATCCACCAGTGGGAACTCTTTTTCTGTGGTCGGATCTCCAAACAGACAATTCATATAATCATTGAAAATAACCGGCAGATTTTCATTATCTTTGTTCGGACGGCGGATCTTTCTGCGGTACTTCGTCAAAGTACCAATCGCTTCCTCGAAATCATCATGACCCACGCCGACAGCCACCGGAACCGTTGTAAAGGAATCTCCCGGCTTCAGATTCTTCGACCAGTGTGACTGAATCTCTGTCGGACCGCTCACCGCCAGATAAAAATGGCAGTTCTGATCTCCGATCTCATAATGCAGGAACCACTGTGTCAATTTCAAAAAACAGACTCGAATCTGCCGCACTGTTTCCAATATATCCCATCGGCACATATTCCTTCGCCGACCAGTTGCCCGTATTCGTAATCTCAATCGTCTTCGAAGTTCTCTGATAATTATGCGGCTGCGTCTGCGCCATGCCAAGATCTGCAAACCGGTACTTCTTCACCGTCAGCTCCTTCTGCCATCCATTGTGAACCACAACCATCGACATCTTGTCATCCGAGCTGACAAACTTCGGAATTCCCTCTTTCTGTTCCTTCTCAATACCCCAGTAACTAAAACTCGAAATGTACTCCAGTGTCTGGTCTTCCTTCCTTCGTTCGTCACTGTATTGTACATTCTCGCAACCGGAATCCCATCAAAAAACTGCATCACAGACTCCACCTTCGCACCTGTCACATCGTCCGACTGCACAATCCGCAGCACATCACCCTTCTCATTTCTCTCCTCGGAAATGGAATCAAACTTCAGCATAAATCCCGGAGCCGTCACAATATACTTATTTCCATGCTTCTCATACGGCCGGTTATACCCCGAAAAATTCACCTGCACCAGCTGGAAGCTCTCCTTAATCTGAGCTTCCCGCATTCCTTCCATCATCCACACTCCATCCGGCTTCCGGCAAAGATTCTCCGCGTCAAACGGTGCATGTGAAAAATGAAACAGCTTCAGCTGATTCTCTTCCGTCACCCCAAACACAATATGAATTCCATTCACATCATAACAAATCAGCTCTGCCTTGATCGGGGTCTCAATCCTGCTCGTCCATTTCTGCATCTTAAAAACCCTCCTTTGGAAATTTTTCTCATATTTCCAGCATATAACTTGTCCCCTTTAAAGTCCAGCACATTCTTGCTTTTTCCATCCTATTCTTTTCAACCATCTTGCGCCGATCCGCCCTTCAGGCGGATCCAGACTTTCCTCCCGTTCTCACTCCCAGCTCACGCGCCAGCCGTTATTTCACAACCCCAAACGTCGCAATCTCAAACTCCCGGAGTGTCACATGATACACCCCGTTCTCATCCGGGCAAAGTACCTCACCCTTCTCTTCCACTACATTACTGCGGTAAACCTCTTTCATCCAGCTCTCCTTTCGGAAGGAAAGCACCTCATCCTGCGGCATATTGTTCACAAACCGCACAAACAGATCGTCCTTTGCAAGTCCCTTCTTAAACGCCGTCAGATGAATTCCTTCCCCTTCAAAGCGGAGGAAGCTCATTTCCAGCGGCATCTCGCCCGATACGAGTTCCGGTTTTACCTGACCCGGCTTTCTGAGCCATGCTTTCGAAAGACCGGCCTGTGCTGCTGTCAGATCCTGCTGGAATGCGTAACCCTCGGTAAATGCCTCGCCCGTCTTACCGGCTGCATACGGCACAACTTCAAACTCCAGGGTAAACGTTCCGATCTGCTGCGCCTTTGGCGTCGGGAAATAACCCCAGTCACCCATCTCCGCAACGGAGCGAAGCAGCGTTACCGCAATCGCATTCTCCTCATCCGCCAGAACCTCATATTCATACAATCCGCGGTTTGCCACAAGAAGACCATTTGTCTCATCTTCCATTGCAGCAAAACACTGCTGTCTTTCACATCCGCAGGGATTCGTCCAGGTATCATTATGACGGTTATTTCTCTTTACAACCTCAAAGGCAGAATCTGCCAGATGCGTAGACGTATTCAGACCCGTCGGCATTACAACGCGGACTCTGTGATCCTTTGCCTGATTGCAGATCGTCGTTGCGACACGCAGACCTTTTCCCGATTTTTCCAGTGTCAGAACCGTCTTTACTTCCATCGGAACCAGTTCCTTCGAACGGTTTGCCACACGCGTATATGGGTCAATACACATCTCACGCTGTCTCTGCAGTTCCTCTCCCATACCGGACGGAATCATCATTTCGTGACAGATCTCAACTACCGTGCGGAATGCATTTTTCTCCACACAGCGAATCTCAGCTTTCATGCCTTTCGTTGTGACTGTCTGTTTTCCAGAGTCCTGAATATAAATATATTCATTTCCCATATCTCCGGTATCTTCATAGAATCCCAGATTTTCATACGTTCTTCCGGTTTCCTTATTCAAAATCTGGTAGGAACCGTCCTCATTGACCGTAACTTTCAGGTTTTCATTTTCCAGAACGCGCTCATTCGCAAAATCTGCAGAGGTTTCCTGGTTCTGATCCGGCTCTGCCTGCTCCAGATAATATGTTGCATATCCCATCGCCGGAACTTCTGCCTCAAACGTTACCAGCACCTTCTTTGCCATATATGGCTGACGGAACCGGTCATCCGCAGATCATATCCGAAGGAAATTCCTGCATTTTCGATTTTTGCCGGAACTGCATTTCCGTTTGCATCGCGAAGCACCAGATTTGGCATTTCTACCGCCTCGGCCGCCTCATAACCATCCCATACAAACAGATTGTAATCGCGGAACAGGTGCAGTTCTTTTGCAATGACCTGTTTTTTCGCATTCCCGGAAGTATTCCATACAACGAATGGAATCTTTTCACTGTTTCCAGGAAGTGCCGCGGTATTCACCTGATCGGTCAGATATTCTACACTCTCATCGTAAATCGCATCCGCACCTGTCTGCTCTTCGCAAAGCGGGTTTTCATTTCTTCATTTACTTCATCGACGCTGCAGCCGCAGATGCTGTCATGCGGATGATTCTGCATCAGCTTTTTCCAGCTGTAAATCATCTGGTCTTCCGGGTATGCTTTGCCAAGCACCTCTGCCATGGCTGCCGCCGGTTCTGCTTTCCGCTCCAGCGCTGTTTCGCCGGCACGGTTGTCCACTTTCAGTCCCATCCAGGAAGAAGCGGTGTTTGCCAGGGTCCATCTTCCGTCTGTTTCCTGGCTTGTCAGCTCGCCCTTTACCGTAGAGAAATTCTCGGAAATTTCTTTTTCCATTGCCTTTACATAGGTTTTGAAATCCGAATGAATAAATTCAATGTCCGGGTACAGTTTCCGTGCGACACGGATTGCCTCGGTAATGTCCTTCTGCAATGGCTGATGGTCGCATCCGTTCATCATCAGAAGCTGATGTGTTGCCGCAAATTTTCTCGCATCGGCCAGTTTTTTGTCCCAGTAAACTTTTGCTTCTACCTCATCCACCGGAATCTCCACTCCGTTGTTATACCAGTTTGCAAACAGAATACCCGGCAGTTTCGTTCCGTCCGGGGATGCCCACATCATTTCGGAATACGTGGACTCATACTGTCCTCCGGTTACCTCATTATTCGGTCCGATCGGTTTTACGCCGCGTCCGAACACAACCGCATCCATGCCCGCCTGCTTCAGCACCTGCGGCATCTGTCCCGCATTTCCGAATGCATCCGGGAAATAACCGACATTTCCGATCGCTCCGTAACGCGCTGCTTCCTGCATGCCGACCTGAAGATTGCGGACACATGCCTCACCGCTGGTCAGAAACTCATCCTGCAGAATGTACCACGGGCCAGTCTGGATTTTTCCTTCACGGACGCATTTTTCCACCTGCTCGCGTTTTTCCGGGCGCACTTCCAGGTAATCGTCCAGGGCAATCGTCTGTCCATCCAGGAAAAATCCGCCAAATTCCGGATCGTTCTCTGCTTTTTCCAAAATATTGTCTACCAGCTCAATCAGTTTCATTCTGTGTTTTTCAAAAGACTGATTACCACTCTCTGTCCCAGTGGGAATGGGAAATAATATGAACAGTTGTTTTCATGATGTGTTTCCTCCTGTTATAAAAATGATTTTCAAACTTAAAACTCTTTCTATATTAAGTCTTGTTCCTGTATTGCCGTGTTGATTTGATATATCATATCATAAAAAAACGCAATGCTTCTGTCAAGTATTTCTACGTTTTTCCATGATTTTATATCATTTTCTTTTTATTTGATATATTATTTTTAGTTTGACTTATCTTTTTCCCGAGATTATAATACAAAGCAAGTCGATATCACACTTTTACAAATACAGTTGTCACCAATCATACTATTTGAGGAATTTTATAGACATGGATAGAAATAAAAGAATAACGAAACCCAAATATGAAATCATCAAAGAAGCTCTTTTAGAGCGCATCCGCACCGGACAGTTTTCTTCCGATGCCGTGTTCTGCACGGAAAAAATGCTCTCGGAGCAATATGAGGTAAGCCGCATCACAGCAAAGCGGGCGATTGAAGATCTGGAACAGCAGGGAATCCTGTATCGAAAACGCGGCGTTGGAAGCTTTGTCTCGCAGAAAATCCCACCGGTTTCCTCCTCCGCATCAGAAACCGACAGCAAATCAAAAATGGTTTCCCTGCTGCTTCCCTTTGCCACAACACAGGGAAACATTTCGGAAACGATTGGTTCCTTAAGTGCCGCACTGGCGGAAAAAGGATACTTTTTAAGCATTCATATCACCGGCTCTTCCTCTCCGAAGGAACGTGCCACACTGGAACTGCTCCGTTCTCAGAATATCGCCGGACTTGTCTACTATCCCAAGCGTGACAATATCCACCTGGAACAGTTAAACGATTTCCTGTTTGCAAACCGCCCGGTTGTCATCATCGACAAGCAGACCGACTGTCCGTATTTAAACAATGTTGTCTGCGACAATTACGATGGCGGACGGCAGCTCACCCGCCACCTTCTGGAACAAGGGCATCGCAACATCGCCTTTTTCACAACAGCTCCCCTTTCCGAAACCTCGTCGGTCCGTGATCGTTTCGGCGGATTTTTGCACGAAATAAAAGCCGCCGGAATCATGCCCGATTCCCGGCAGCTTATCACCTGGCCACATGCACTTTCTACAGAAGATGCCCTTTCAACAGAAATCACACCTTTTCAACAGCAGCTCCTTACCCTGCGGCAAAATGGAATTACTGCACTTCTCGCAGAAAATGATCAGGTTGCCGAACTCATCTTTCTCGCCTGCCGTACCATTGGCCTTAGGATTCCGGAAGATCTCTGCCTCTGTGGTTTTGATGACACGAGTCTCAGCCGGAGTCTTGAAATTACCTCTATTCATCAGGACTTTGAAAGCATCGGACGGGAAGCCAGCCGGATTCTCCTTTCCACACTGGAAAACCCTGCGGCGGAACCGGAAAAAATTGTACTGCCGGTGACACTTGTTCCCCGGGCATCCTCGCTTCGAATGATAAAAACAGAATCCTAAAACCAGATCATTTTTCATCTGAATTTTCTTCCAGAAATTTTCGGATCTTCTCTGGCGGCAGCAATGCATAAATACTTTTATGGAATGTTGCCGCCACTTCCAGTTCTCCGTAATATCCTGTACGCACATCACAATTTCCCTGGAACGCCTCCCGCAGTGTCGCATTCAGCGCTGCTCCCTCATCACTGTCCATAAAATCTTTCAGCATCCGGCAGCAGGTGTGCGTGTTTTCATAATAGCGGCGGTATGCCGGATGAAATTCCCGCATCCATCCGCTCACGGATACACAGAACAACGCCGTCGGATGGATCACCGGCTGATAAAGAAGACGCCATTTTTCCTGCTGTACTGGATCTACCGCAAACGCAAGCAAAGAAACTTTCAGCTCTTCCATAAAACCCGGATAATCTTCCTCCGTCAGAGAGATAATTTTCTGATTGCGCAGATACTGGTTGATATTCGTCGCATCAATCTGCTCCGGAGAAATGTACTGTAAATAACGGGACATCATTTTCAAATCCGTACCTGCGTGCTCAATCGTATGCTGTGTGATTTTCTGCCACAAAACTGCTGATATTCCGTAACCGGCGTATCCAGATATGCCATCACAAATACTGTGCCAGCAGCCGGGCATCCCGGGATTCCATCTGATTCCGGGTAGGATCCTCCGGGCAAAAATCGGTATCTGCAAGCATCCCCGCAAGCTGTTCAAGCGACTGGCACACAGGAAGCTGTCCGCTCAGACGATCCATTTCGCTGATCGTCTG
>ENA-OQBJ01000066-OQBJ01000066.1-human-gut-metagenome-genome-assembly--contig:-NODE-66-length-49434-cov-6.827023_pt1 | contig 49434 bp, 61 predicted proteins | sample MGYA00242743_ERZ504545 | MGnify/ENA primary metagenome ERZ504545 (study PRJEB26092, sample SAMD00036252) | human gut metagenome | host: Homo sapiens | study: EMG produced TPA metagenomics assembly of... | reverse complement strand
TGACAGAGATTTCCAGGCATCTATAAATCTCAAGACTTATGGAGAAAAATTTGCAAGCTGACACTGAAACGTTAATGCAAATATGTACGGATACGTTAGTCCGGAATTTACGCCTATGGAGAGTACAGGAACTTGTGAGTAGATTGATATTTATATCATCAAAAGCATACTCGTTGAAGTAGGAATGGAACATAGAAGTTTATAACTTTTTATAAGTTTTCAGTAACGGACGCATATATAATGGCAGAGATCATAACCGACGGCTCACAGAAAGAACTGAAGAAACATGGCAGTGATGAATTTCCACTGCTGGTAAGCTATGAGAAACTTTCCGGCTACAAATCCGGCTCCTTTCTCTGGCACTGGCATCCTGAGATAGAAATCACCCTTGTCCTGGATGGACAGATTCTCTATAAAGTAAACCAGTGTACCTACACATGAAAGCAGGAGATATCCTTCTGGGAAATGCCAATGTACTCCACGCAGGCTTCATGGAAGATATGAAAGACGGCAAATATGTCTCCATCACTTTTCTGCCAAAGATTATCTATGGTTCCTACGGAAGTATCCTGCGCAGGAAATATGTGGAGCCATCTTTACACAATTTCTCCATTCCTGCAGTCTACATTGACTATTCGCAGCCCTGGCATGAAATTTTTTCCGAATATGTGAGAGAAATCATAACTCTGTATGAAGAGAAAAAGGAATTTTACGAACTGGATATCACCGGAACTCTGCAAAAGCTGTGGCGCTGTATGCTGCAGAATCTTCCGGAGAACCTCCCTATACGGAACACAGCAAACTGGAACGAAACCGTATGCGTGAGATCATGGATTATCTGGAACACAATTACATGAATAAAATCCAGATGAAAGATATCGCAGAGGAAATCCACCTCTGCGAGAGCGAATGCAGCCGGTTATTCAAGAGATACATGAACGTATCCCTGTTTACATTTCTGCAGGAATACCGAGTGGAGCGGAGCCTTGAATTTCTCCTCAGCTCCGATGACAGCATTATGGAAGTCGCCCAGAAATCCGGCTTCACAGACTCCAACTACTATGCCAAGGTATTCTCCAGAGTGAAAGGCTGCAGTCCGCAGAAGTACAGGAAACAAAATATAAAGAAAGATATGTGATGCTATACTTTATGCTTCTTCCACAATCTTTAAATTCCAAGGTAAAACAGTAACAGTGTCCCCATCCTGCACAGATTCCTCTGAAAACAGTTCTGTTCCGTTTGCACCATGATATATAACATTCTGTTCTTCTGCAGAATAGTTCAGGATATATCTGACACATTTATTCAGATCATTGATTCCTTTTCTTACAATTACCGGCCAGCTGTATTCCGGGATTTCAACTTCTGCGCTGTTAAGTGCTTCTGTGAGTACTGCTTTTAATGTGTTGTCATCTGTCATACATCCAATGTAAATGGCAGTTCCTTTTCCATAATGATTCTTTGTGATTGCTGCGTATTCCTTCCAATTATAATGGTCATAGGATGCAAGTACCTCTGCTTCCTGAGGCATTAATAATTCCATAAATACTTTTGCTTCAGCTTTTTCATCTGAGTCCTTTGCAGTTCCATTGATAATGCTTCCTGACAGCCTGTATTCTTCGGGAAAGTGAACTGCTGGTAGCTGATACCGAAACAGTTACTCAGAATATGGGGCTGCATTTCATGGCTTACTTTAACATTCTCATTTGCAAATGCAGTCTTGAACGTTGCCACCAATGTACCGCCATTTGCTGTATACTGTTTCAGTTTTTCCAGCAGTTCATCCGGTGCAGCATAGAGTGCCGGGACAAAGATTGCTTTATACTGATCCAGATTATCTGATTCCGGCCATACGAAATCACACTCAACATTCATCTTAAACAGTGTGTCATAAAGCCAACGGACAACATCATTATATCCAATACCATGATCTCCTGCTGCAGTTGCTTCAATTCCAAACCATTTAAGAGCTGTTAATGCTTCATTACTTACAAGAATGGCAACCTCGTTTTTCTTCTTCAGATTTACCAGATGGCTTCCAAGCTGGAGAACTCATTTCCGATAATGCAGGCTTCACGATATGGTGCATTCTCCTGCATGTCATGGCTGAGAAGTCCTCTCCAGTATGTCTCAAATGAATTATGGATAGAATGCCAGTGCCAGTACATCACACTGTTTGCGCCGTTTGCCAGATGACTGTATGCCTGAAGTCTGAGCTGTCCCTTATAAGGAGTCCATCCCGGATATCCCTGTGCTTCTGTTTCCAGAACAAGGTAGTTATCTCTCTTCAAAGAACGTGTCATATCACCGCCAAATGCGATCTCTGCCCCTGTCAGATCATCCTGTGTTGGATGATAAATATCTGTGCCTGCAATCGTCAGTGCCTTCGCTGCATGATAATGGTTTACATCCGGCTGTACTCCATAGGAATATCCCCGCCATTCAAAGTCAAAATTATGAGTGATAAACTGATCTTCTCTGCGGTATTCGTTTACGATATCTGCCTGCCAGCTTAAGAATTCATCTACCAGTGTTCTCTGGAACTTCTCGAACTCTGCACCAAGACTTCCATTGATAGTTCCTCTTACGTCCGGGAAATCTTCCCATGCATTGATACGGTTACTCCAGTAATCCAGACCGAATTCATGATTCATGGCATCCAGATCATTATTGAATTTCTTACGGAGATATTTTACAAATTTCTCCTGAACATTTTTACCTGCTGTCCCGTAATACTTAGTTTCATTATCTACCTGGAAGCCAATAACACATTTTCTGTGTGCAGTGCATTCCATTAATTTGCGAATCACACGCTCCGCATAGAAACGATAGACCGGATGAGTGATATCCATGATCTGACGGGCTCCGTAGATTCCTCTGCCCTTTACGGTTTCTGCCATAACATCCGGATGGGGATTTCACCATCCATGTAGGGATCGCATATGTAGGAGTTCCAATGATCACATTGATCCCGGCTTCTTCCATTGCGTCCATAACACGTTCCACATGTGAGAAATCAAAGACACCTTCCTGTGGTTCGCAGGTACTCCATGTAGACTCTGCGATCCTTACTGTATTGATCCCTGCCTTTTTCATCATTGCCACGTCCTGCTGCAGGCGGTCATATGGCATATATTCATCATAATATGCTGCTCCGTAGAGAAGTTTCTTCATTATAATATATCCTCCAGATCTTACACTATATTATTTCAACCAATCATAAATTTCTCAAACTGACTTTTCAGTTTCTCCATATCAGCATCACTCATTTCCATCTCAATAGGTCTGTCTAATTCCAGACTGAAGATTCCCATGATGGATTTTCCGTCAATATGATATTTACCGCAGATAAGATCCACATCATTCTCTGCTTTAAATGTGATATTTACAAACTCTTTTACATCTGTAATACTGTTCAGTTTTATCTGACACCTCATATCCGTTTCGTCCTCCTATTTGAAATACGTCTGCTTTTCAGATCATTTAAAATAGAATCATATTCTTCATCAAGGTGATAGAAGAATAATACAATAATCTGAATCACAGTCAGAATGATCGGCACATAAATATAACTTGTGCGGATTGCTGTGATAGCACTTGCAGACTGTGAAGCAGCTGTTCCTACATAGCCACCAATAGAAAGGATTGCGCCGAGAAGTACAGAACTAAGTCCATTTCCAATTTTCTGTCCAAAGCTTGCCGCACTGTTGATAAGACCTTCTGTTCTGATTCCTGTTTTCCATTCTCCATATTCGATCGTGTCTGTAACCATAGCAAACATACATGCAGAAATTCCGGCATTTCCCACACCTCTGAGGATACATCCTGCAATCAGAAGTGTCAGATTCTCAGATGCAAGTCCCATAATTCCGTAACCAACAATCATAACAGCAGCACCTGTCATCAGGACATTTCTTTTTCCAAATTTCTTTACAAATCCTGCGATAAAGAACATACAAATAATCTGTGTTGCCTGTAAAGCTACGGAGAAAGTTCCTACCAGACTGCTATTTCCAAGTACAATCTTTGTATAATAAACTTCTGCTGATCCGTTAATTCCCTGTGCAATAAAGATCAGAATCAGGTTAAGTGTTGCCATAAACCAGTATTTATTTTTTACTAATGCCTTAAATCCCAGAGAAACCGGTATCTTCAGACGATTTTCATCTTCTGTGGTATTTACACGTTCTCTTGTGAACAGGAAAGTGATCATAAAGGTCACAATCTCCAGAAATCCAAATACTACAAAAGTCATTGTCCATGCTCTTGCATCATCTCCGAAGAATTTCACTACCGGAAGAGTACATGTTTTGATAAACAGAGTACCGCAGGTTGCAAGAATCATTCTGAAAATACTTAATACAGAACGTTCATACTGATCCTGTGTCATCAGAGCTGTCAATGTCGCATATGGAAGATTGATTCCCGTAAATAATACTGTAAATGCAAGGTTATAACTGAAGAAAATATAAATCAGTTTCGCAGTCTGACTCCATCCTGTCGGAACTGAGAACAACAAAACCGTACCAATTGCATATGGAATTACCAACCTGAGAATCCATATCCTTGCTTTACCAAACAGTGACTTGGTACGATCGATGATAACACCCATAATCAAATCACTGACTCCGTCAAAAAGTCTGGAGCACATCATGATCACACCTACTGCAGCAGCACTTACCCCGACTACATCTGTGTAATAAAATAACAGAAATGCTGCCATTGCAGAATACATAATGTTACTTGAAAAATCTCCACATCCATAAGCCAGACGTTCTTTAACCGTAACTTTTTCGGATGCATTTTCATTTGTAAATTTTTTAAAAAGCATCATCTTTCCTCCTGTTTTGTTTTGCTTATGCATGTATACTAACAGAGATTTTTCGAATATTATATCATTTATTTTTGCAAACTATCATTTATTTTGGTTCTTTCCATTTTCCATATTTCTTTCTGTATCTGGCAGGTGTCATCCCTGTCTGCTGCCGGAAAATATTTCCAAAGTAACTTTGAGAACAAAAAGACAGATAACTGGCAATTTCTTTTACTTCATAATCAGAATAACGAAGCATATTTTCCGCAAGGCGTATTTTCTCTTTACAGATATACTGCTGTATAGTAGTCCCCTCAACCTTATGAAAAAGATCCGATAAATAGCTTGTATTTACCCCTATTTTCTGCCCAATCTCTCCTATAACGATATCACTGTGGAGATTCTGATAAATATAATTCTTTGTCCACTCAACCAGCTCATTTTTCTGCTCATTTTTCTGCTGATTCTTATGAATTTCTGCCACACATTCTGCAAATTCGTATTCTGCCTGACGCATCATGGAATCGATTTTTACTGCATTATTCATATCCTCAATCTTCATAATGTAACCATCCACCATGGAAAAAGCCTCTTCCGGAATCATTCCCCCGCTGATGGCTGCCCGGGATGCAAGTGCGATAACACAGATGGCAATATTCTTCGCCTGGCGGACTTGATTTTTGGCAAGCTGTCCTACTTCTCCACGATAAGTTTCAGCTAAACTGCGGTTAAACATTTCCACATCTCCATGACGGATACTATCCAATTCACGCACTTCCTGATCATAAGGATTATGTGGAAGTTCCTGCTCCTGATGCTCAAAAATAACGCTGGAAATCTGTCCTTTCACTTCTATAATATCTGTTTCCCGAATTCCATTCTTCTGCCAGAGATCATTAATCGTCAGTTCTTTTCCTGTTATCATGTGATAGAGCATCAGAATTCCTGAGCCAAACACTTTAAGCTCACAAAACGACAGACGAAAGCCCGTCTCATCACTGATATGGTGGTGCTGCATCAGATAATGTTCTGAATCTTTTGTATGCTTTTCAGTGCTGACAGGACCTGCCACAATTTTTGCATTTTCTAATGAAACGACCGCATAAAGAATCGTATCTTTCTCATAAAAAAGATCCGGATAATCTTTTCTCTCACGCTCATGAACAGCAGACAGAAATTCCGGATCCGTAAATAAAGGATTACACTGCACCGCCATGTCCCCATAACAGGCTTCTATTGCACCAGATTCGCTGATACAGGTAATATTTCCATGCAGAATGCGTACCATCTGTTCATAAATATATTCAAGATTCATGTTTTTCTCCCTTACAATATCTGTCCTACAATACGCAACAGAATCGTAATCAGATAATCCAGACTCTCAGTTACTGATTACTCCGAAATTGTATTCTGCTCCAGATATTTCTTCAGTGAAGAGACATACAGATTCCCCACCTTGCTGAGAATCGAATTCTTTCTGGTAATATAGCCGATCTCCATGTCGCTGTTCTGGTTCTGCTCATCTCCTTCGAAGGGAATTGCCAGATAATCACTGCCATTAAGCTCCTCACAGATAATCCCTGAACACAGGGTATAGCCATTGAGTCCTACCATCAGATTCAGCATAGTCGCCCGATCCGAAGCCTTGACTGTTCTGGAATATTCATTGGTAGACAGAATCTCCTCTGACAAATAAAAACTGCTCTTATCTCCCTGTTCGAAGGACAAGCAGGGATATTTTGCCAACTGGCTGTAGCTGATGGATTTCTCATTTGCCAGTGGATGATTTTTCCACAAATATACATATGCCTGACAGTCAATCAAATGATGAAACTCCAGATTCGCAGAGTGGAGAAGCTTTAACAGCGCCTTTCTGTTGAAATCACTGAGATAAAGTACTCCCACCTCGCTTTTCATAGTACTGACGTCACTGATCACATCTGCAGTCTTTGTCTCCCTGATGGCAAATTCATATTCCGACACATCAAACTTCTGCACCATATCCACAAATGCTTTCACTGCAAAAGAATAATGCTGGGTGGAAACGCCGAATTTCTTCTTATAGGAACCACCCTCACTGTATTTCTCAACCACACTCTCGTACTGTCCATATATCTGACGGGCATACATCAGAAATTCTGTCCCGTCATTGGTCAGTGTCACACCACGGCCGCTACGGTTGAATATAATGATTCCAAGCTCCTTCTCCAGCTCCTTCACTGCATTGGTCAGAGAAGGCTGGGAAATATACAACGCCTCCGCAGCTTTATTTAATGAACCGGTTTCGGAAATTGTGATGATGTAATTCATCTGTGTTAATGTCATATGGTTTCTCCCTTATATACCATTAATTTTTTTCTATAGCAATCCTCATAAATAATTCATATGAGACAATTATCCTAAATTGATTTCATTTTACCCATATAATTATTTTCCTATTTGTGACACTACCAGTGGCATAAATAGTTACTGCAATAATTTTACTATATCTTCTCAGGTTTCTCAACATTGCAATTTCTACAAAAGGGAAACATAAAATTACAGTTTACTATGTACCTCAAGTTTTTTGTTTTTATCAGTCTGTAAGAAAACGGCAATGATAAAAACTAACAATTGTATCCTAAACACATATAGGATACAATATCAATAGATAGCACAATTCCCTGAAGAATTCATATAATGGAGAAATTATCATGCAGATAAAAATAGATCACTCCCTTGCTACACAGATTGTCAATACTGTAAAAGACGTATGCGGCCAGGATGTTAATTTTATTGATCAGTCCGGGATTATTTTTGCCAGCACTAATCCGGAAAGAGTTGGAACTTTCCACGAAATCGGGCAGAAAGCTGCAGCCACAGGAAATACTATCGAAGTATCTTCTGACAATAGCTTCTACGGCAGTCAGAAAGGGATTAATATGCCGGTTTACCATAACCAGTCTTTACTGGCTGTGATCGGTATTACCGGTGAACCAGATACCGTAAGAAAATATGCCCATCTGGCAGAACGCATCACCAATCTTCTAATCCGCGAACAGGAGCTGAATATGATCAGCCGTAATCAAAATGATAAACGTCAGTATATCATCGATTCTCTGATTCGTAATCAGAATCTCAATATGGAATATATCCAGAGTCTCCTGGCAGAGTTTTCTGTAGATGTTCAAACTTCCAAACGACTCATATTGCTACAGATAAATGCAAGATATAATATGGCTAATTTTTCACTTCTGGAACAGAAAGTAACTCAGATGTTTTCCATTTTTCCTCTGAATTTATATGCCTTTCATTATCCAGATGAGTATCTGGCAGTTGCAGATTCTGAACTTTTTGACAGAAAATCCTTTATACTAAAGCAGTTTGCCGCAGAACAGCAGAAGCTTCTGAAAATTGCAGTTGGAAAGAGCACTTCCATCTATCAGCTGGCAGAATCTTATTCTTCCGCTGTGACAGCTTTAAAAAGCATAACTAATCCTGACAAAAATTTCGTAATGTATGATAATCTCACGCTGGAACTCCTTCTCTCCGGATCAGGGAAACAAGAAAAAGAAGAGTTCCTCTCCCGGACTATTACAAATCTTACCGGAGAAGAACTCAAAATTATAACCACCTATTTTGATCAGGATATGTCTCTGCATAATACCTGTGAAAAACTTTTTTTACACAAAAACACACTTCAATACAAACTCAATCATATCTACAGAAAAACCGGGCTGAATCCACGTAGATTTAAAGATGCCGTTCTTCTGTACCTGGCTGGGAAACTGTAGTATCAGGATTTGATATCTTTATATCAGATACACAATTACCGCCACAATTGTACTCGTAAGACCAATACATGCCTCAAACGGAATCAGTTTCATTCTTTCCTTAATATTCATTCCTACAGAACCACCTGTCGCGTGGAAAAAAGAACCATGCGGCAGAGAATCGATTACTGTTGAACCGGCATGAATCATAGCTCCTGCGGAAATAGCCGGAATTCCTGCATTTAACAGTGTTTGTGCAAAAGTCTGAGACGCAATGGTCGCACCGGCTGTAGTAGATGCAGTAGCTCCTGCCATCAGAATACCTGCAATCGGCGCAAGAATAAATGCCGGCATCTTCATCATTTCCAATAGAGAAATCACATCATACTGTAAAGCAGATGCTTTAATGATTCCTGCAATAGTTCCTGTTCCAATAAGAAGAATAGATACTCCCGCCACCTTACTAAGACCAAATTCAGCAAACTCACGGAATTGTACCAGGCTTCCACATGCAATTGCACACACCAGACCGCCAAGTGGAAGGGCGATCAATGGATCAATTACAATAGAAAATATCGGACGCAGTGCCAATAGTATAATAACTGTCAGCGGACCTGCAAATGCCTGAATAAAAGTTGGAAGTTTTTTATTGTCTGCATGTTTTTCCAAATCCTGATCACTAACCATCGTTCCTGCTTTTTTAGACAGTATTGTTGCAATAATTACAGTTACAATTAATGCACAAACTGCCGGAATAATATTTTTTATCATCAGAGATGTAAGATCAACCTGGAACGCTTCAGAAACAGCAATTGTATTTGGGTTTGGAGAAATAATATTTCCTGCTTTTCCTCCACCAATCATTGCCAAAAGAAGAGAAGCTTTATTATATCCTGCTTTTTTCCAATCGCCAGTGCAATAGGTGCTACTGTAATAACTGAAATATCCACAAAAACACCTACTGCACATATTACCATTGTTGCAGCTGCAACAGCAATAAGGGCTCGTTTCTCTCCCAATTTCTGTACAATTACTTCTGCAATTTTTTCCGCAGCTCCGGTTTTAATAAGAGTTCCCGCCAGAATACCGGAAGTCATAATTCTCAGTACAGAAGAAATCATACTTTGAGCTCCACTTACCATAGTATCGACAGTCAATATCAGATTTCCACTTCCGATTACTCCGCCAATAAGAGCACCCAAAATCAGGCTATAAGCGGGCTGAACTTTTTTTATGATCAGAATAATCGCAACTGCCATTCCAATCAGAGCACCTATGGTTGTAAAACTATAATCCATTCTTTATTTCCTCCTTATGTTCAGCAAACGAAATACCTGTTCTACCGTATCCGCCATGTTAGCCTTTGCATTTTCCGGTTTCATAGCATCTTCCAGAGTAGTCACTCCTCTTAAAATCGGGAAAAATGCATCAATTCCGTTCTGATTGCAGGCAATGGCCTCTTTTGTAACACTTCCTGCAAAAGCAATCACTGGAATGTTATGTTTCTTTGCCAGACGTGCCACACCTACAGGTGCTTTTCCCATGGCAGTCTGACCATCCAGTCTGCCTTCTCCTGTAATCACAATGTCAGCATTTTCCATATATTTTTCCAGAGAAGTTTCTTCCAGCACAATCTTAATCCCAGACTCCAGAACTGCATTGGTAAAACTCAAAAATGCAAATCCCAGGCCTCCTGCTGCACCCGTACCTGCCTGGTTGGCATTGATCTTTGTGCATTTTTTCTCTGCAAGTGCGGCATATTTTCCCAGCCATTTATCCATCTGCATAATCATAGAGGGAGTTGCCCCTTTCTGCGGTCCGAATACTGCACTGCATCCTTCCTCTCCACAGAGAATATTTGTTACATCACAGGCAACACGAAATTCACATTCTTCCAGTTCAGGCAGTACATATGTATCGGTAATCTCCTCCAGTACCTCCAGTCCTCTGGCACCAAAAGGAACCTGTTTTCCTTCTTTATCAAGAAAACCATATCCCAATGCCTGAAGCATTCCAATTCCACCATCATTGGTAGCACTTCCTCCAATTCCTACAATAAACCGGCGGCAGCCTTTGGAAATAGCATCTTTAATCACTTCTCCCACACCATAAGTTGTAGTGTAAAGTGGATTTCGTTTTTCATCAGGAACAAGTGTGATACCTGCCGCACCTGACATTTCAATCACAGCGGTATGACTGCTTTCAATAATTCCATATTCACAATTCACCGGCGTTCCCAGCGGACCTGTAACCATCACATTCTGTATGATACCATTCATACCACTCACCAGTGCTTCCACTGTGCCTTCCCCGCCATCAGCCAGTGGTCTTACTATAATTTCTGCATCCTGACCATGAACTCTGCGGATTCCGTCAGCAGCAGCATATCCGGCTTCCATGGAACTCAGACTTCCTTTTAGAGAATCAATTGCGATTACTGCTTTCATTTTTTTCTCCTTTGATTTTTTCTCTTTTGTATTCATTTTTATACAATTTCAGCATACATTTAGTATAGCGGTTTAGAGATTAGATTGATATATTACATGTAACATATTTATATATATTCTATGTGTTTTATTGTTATACATACCATTTACAATTATGTGGTAATCAGACGTATTACAGGAACATTATGGAGTAATTTTTATGAAGTAAGGCAGCAATATTTCTTCTCGCTTCTGGTAGGACACTTAGTCACGTAGACACCGCAGGATACACAGCATTTGGGCTTTCTGTTTCATTCATTTAATGTGAACTTCCAGTTTTTTTCCGCCTAAATCGAGTGTCGCTATATCTGCGACTCAAAATAATTCTATTTTTCCGTCTTTTCTCCATCTGATCCTGCATTCAAAAAGTTCATGATCTCCTCATATGACCGCCCACTTTTTACAACCGCTGACAGGATCTCTTCTTTTCTTATGGCATCTCGCTTGTCTAACAGTTCTTTCAGATTTGCGCTGTTGCCTGGTCATACTTTTTCTTCGCTGCGATCACATCAGCCTCTGCTTTTTTCAGTTCCTTACTCAGCTCTGATGCAAAATATTTTATACTGTTCGCATTCAGTCCAAAGGCTTTCAATATTACTTTCTGATTCGCTGTTACTGCATGATCCAGACAGTATATATTGTCCAACTGACGTACCATTCTATTTTTTCCAGCTCTTTTATTGCCGCCGATACCGTTATATAGTTCGGTTTCTTATCCGGTTTTTTCATCTCTTCTTTTAGTTTTATATACCTCTTGCAGCGCACTATCATGGATACAAATCCAACAAATATCTTCGCTCTTGCTGATTCTTCTGACTACACCCGGATGCTTTATCCAGCATGAACTGAAGCTGGGAGATATCGTTCAGACTTCCTGGATATTTTTCATAAAATAATGGTTCCTGATTATGAGTATCATACGCAACTGCATAATTAAATACCAGCTCTCCCATATCTACTTTCGGATGTCCAAATTCAACCATTTTTATATCTCCAGCCTGACAGTTTTATTCGTTGAATCATAAGAAATATAAATCTTTTCACGGTAATTCCGTGACTCATTCCATGTATTCAGAAAGCCTGTACTCTGGTCATCTGTTACTGAATTCAGGAAATCTGATACGGTTGAATCGCTGTATTGTTTCATCTTTTCCGTAAAAAGTGGATGGTTGTATGTATAATCCGAATAGTACTGTGCTGCATTGTTTTCTGCTATAATCAAATAAACAGCCAGATCTAAAAACAGACCCATATCACGTGATCCAAAATACTTTCCAAGGATATCTTTTAAACTGCATTCTTCTATGATCTTACGCAGTACAAAGTATGCTCCTCCCCTGAGACAGCTGCTTCTGGAAGTCCTGTTTTTGCTTTCCGGAAGTTCTGCATCGGGGAAATATTTCAGGAAATTTTGATTCGGTTTCATGAGTTCCGGATCCGTATCTGATAGTTTTCCGATCGTTACTCTTTTGGGAAAAGTATACTTCCGGGATGGATCATAAACCCGGTCATACTCATACTCTATATATACAACATTTGACTTTTTTCTCCGTGTGATCTTGCCTTTTACGGTTGATACTTTCACTAAAAAATCCAGATACATAGCGCCCTCCTTTTAGGCGGTTATTCGCCTAAATTAATTAGGCTATATTTCCCGGCTATCTGCAATGGAAAACCGCAGAAACCCGGGATTTTTTATAATTTTATTTTGTTCTTTTTTCTTTAGGTGGAAAAATTACTGGAAGTTCACATTTAAGACGGATGATACATATTATGTTCTTTCTCCAATTCTTTATAAAGTTGCATACAGTTCCAGTTCTGATTATGCTCCGTCAGAACCGCCTTGTAATCCACAGGTGTACCTGCTTTCCGCAAAGTATAGAGCACCTGGTCAAACAGATTCCCCGTGATTCCTGCAAGGATCAGCATTTCCTTCTCCATCTGCTCCTGAGGAATCAGTGCTGACGGAATCTGTACCTGGGAAACCTCTTTCACTCCTGCCAGATATCCGATTGGCTGACCATAGTCCTGGGGTTCTACAGTTTTTAAACGTATCTTGAAAGGCAGCAACGCCATCTTTAACTTGCGAAGCTTCTGCTGATTCTGAAAATTTATTAATAAAATAGTTGGTTTCATATGGACACTCCTCCTGCTATTCTGAATAATTACAGCTATTATACTCTCTTCCCCTGAACCTGACAATAACACATACTCTGTGTTTTAACCGAATCAAGTAAATCGTTACTGTTCACTCCGTTCATAGTAACGTAGCCAAAATTCATTCCAGATTGCCTGCGGGGGGTGCGAAAAGCATTTTTCAAACACACTCTAACAACTTCTGTAATCTTCCCGCAACGCAGAAAAACAGGCTTCGATATCTGTTTCATCGATGCCTGTTTTTTCTGTGTTACAATTATTTTTACATTATTCCACCATACGGCTTTCATCCGCTTTATACTCAAAGAAATCAAAGTCAGCGCATTTCTTATGAAGCACACGGTCTGCGCAGGTAATGCCTACCATAGTTCCTGTGAATTCACCGTATTTACAGTACTCATCCGAAAATCTTGTAGTATCAAAAATACGTCCAATCTTCTCATAACTTTCCCCATCATAGCTCCACTCAAACCAAGATTTTCTTCCTTCGATATAAAGGCGCAGATAAATGGGCTTATCCTCTACTGGGATTCTTGTATTCAGAAATTCTGTTTTCACACCATTTTCCAGATGGATAATGGACAATGCACTCTGTCCCAGAGTTTCACTGTAATATTTGCGAAGATTGATATAGTTCATATTGTCATAATACAGGATCAGTCCCGCACTGTGCTGGTGAACTTCCGGCACAAATTCCATCTTTGTGGTGATTCTTGCATAAACACTGGTAAGCTTTCTTGCCAGAATGCTGACTTTATTCAGAGAAGTCCTTGACTCCTGCCCCCGAATACGGACATAACCTTTTCTTGCTTTTACATCAGCAAATCTCTGCGGCATAATGCGGGGTGAATAATAGAAATTGCCAAGCTCGTCCCCGTCAAAATCATCAAAATCCGGTGTTTTCTCCACTGGATATTCCGGCAAAGAACTCTCAGGTACTTCCAGCTTTGCCAGATTACTGCCATCTGCCATACGCAGCCAGTTATCCTCTGTCCACATCATTTTCTGGATTGCAGTTTCTCTTCCCAGAGTACAGCGCAGTTCCGGTACAAAAGGTCTGGCGCAGAGATGTACCAGATACACCTCACCGGTAGGAAGCTCAACATAGCTTCCATGTCCGGATTTCTGAAGAACAGAATCCGGATTATAATACTTCGGCTTCAGATGATCCGGATCCTGTCTCTCATAGGATTCTCCGGGTACACTGGTCACAATAGGATTCTTCGGATCTTTTTCATATGGTCCCCAGACATTTTTGGAACGCCCCATGGTAACACAGTGGTTATATCCTGTACCGCCTTCCGCACACATAATATAATAATATTCTCCGCGCTTTGTCAGATGAGGAGCTTCGATGCAGCCTCTGTCTGTACCGCCTCTCCAGATTCTTTTTGGATATCCTACGATTTCCTGATTTTCCGGAGAATATTCTACCATACAGATTGCACCTGGTTTTTCATATCCTTCTCTTGTTTCCCATTCCAGCGAAACAATATACTTCTTTCCGTTGGTATCATGAAATAAAGATGCATCAAATCCGGAAGAATGCAGATAAACAGGTTTGCTCCATGGGCCTTTAATATCTCTGGAACAGATCAGGAAATTGTCCACATCAAAATATCTGGCATTCATGGAATTCATTACACCATAAACTACATAAAACATATCCTCTGCTTCACAGTAAGTCAGACATGGCGCCCAGATTCCCTTGGCACTGGGAAGCTTCTTCAGATCTACTTCTTCATCATCTGTCAGCACATGTGTATATAACTCCCAGTTTTTCAGATCTCTGGAATGATAAATGGGGATTCCAGGGAACCATTCAAAGGTAGAAACTGCCATGTAATAATCATCGCCTTTACGGCAGATGCATGGATCCGGATTAAATCCCGGAAGTATTGGATTTTTTATCATTATATTTTCCTCCTTGTATCACTCCATCACAATCCAGCCAAGATTAAAGGCAAAACACCGTTTGCCTCAACCTCATTTTATAGTATTATAATAGCATACCTCATACAAATGTATAAGGTATAAAAAGAGCTAATATATAGGTCGATATTCTCTTTTTATAGTCCCCATCCACTGCTTATTGCTTTTTGCAACCTCCACAGGGGACTTACTTGATTCGGTTAGATCTATAGCAATTCCACGCTCTGATAAATCAGAATAGAATACGTATCCATATAAACAGGGAGAATGATAAAAAATGAAGAGTAAAGAAATTTCACATGAAATTATAGATGTACCTGTTGATACCAATGTCAAATTCCGTACTTCCACTGATCCAGGAAGCTATATTCCCATGCACTGGCATCGTGCAGTTGAAATTATTTATATGCAGGAAGGTTCTCTGGACGTAACAGTGGAATCCGAAAGCTTCACTATCCAAAAAGGGGACTGCATTGTGATCAATGGAAATGTTCTACATTCTACGAAATGCACTTCGCCAAACACAGCAATCCTCCTTCAAATTCCTCTGGATTTTATGGAAAAATATATTCCTGATCTTGGACAGCTTATTTTTCTCTTTGATTTTCGTACAAAAGATCAGAGACAGCAGACCAAACAGGCTATGTTTAAAACCATTCTGGAACAGCTTCAGATCATTAACAATGTGCGCCCGGATGGATATCTCCTCCGTTTCAACAGCCTGATTTTTGAACTTCTGTTCCAACTGTATCACAATTTTTCCGTCAAAATCCTACAAAGCAACATCAGTCAGAAAAAAAAGGATATAGCCCGTCTGGAACCTGTACTGGACTATATCTCCGAACATTACAGAGAGCCCATCTCCCTGAATGAAATCGCAGAAGTCGCCTGTCTCCAGACAGGATACTTCTGCCGCTTCTTCAAGAAAAAAATGGGAATTACATTTCTCGAATATCAGAATGAATACCGTCTTTCCTTTATTTATCGTGATCTGATCACAACCAGAGATCCCGTTCATGTCATTCTGGAGCGGCATGGCTTTACCAATTACAAACTATTTCGCAGGATGTTCCTTGAGCACTTCGGAAACACTCCCACTCAAATAAGAAAACAGCGGGAAATATTGTAATTCACACATTATTGTGGTAAAGTAGTGTCGTGCTATTTTTCCTGAACCCGGTATCTTATCACAGTTATAGGCCGCAGAAATTTTACCAGATTTGCGCATCACTCAATCCGTCTGCCAATATAGTCCTTCGGGTATCAGGAAATGAAAATAAAGAGGAGGGAACAAATGAAAAAATTCTATTCGTGGTATAAAAAACATATTACCGCAGCAATCTTTACCGGTCTGATCCTTGGTATCATTACCGGACTGTTTCTGGCAAACCGTTTCGAACCGGTACTTGCCATCACAAGCCTTATCGGAAGCATTTACATGAATGCCCTGAACATGATGATCTTTCCACTGGTCTTCTGTTCCATTATCATGGGTATCTCTAGCATCGGTAATGCCCGCACAACCGGCAAGATCACAGCCGGTGCCATGATCTTTTTCCTGTGCACCACAGCACTTGCCAGCCTGGCAGGACTGATCATCCCGCGGCTGATTCATCTCGGTGAGGGTGTTAAATTCGAGATGGCAACTTCCGACATCCAAGCAACTGAGATGACCAGCATTCTGGACACCATCAAAAACCTGATCCCATCTAACCCGGTTGCAGCTTTCGCAAACGGAAACATGCTTCAGGTACTTGTATTCGCAGTCATCGTAGGCTTCACACTTATCGCCATCGGCGAAAAGGGTACTGCACTTCTGAAAGTCATCGATTCCTGTAACGAAGTCTGTCTGAAAGTCATCAGCACAGTTATGTACTTCACACCTATCGGTGTATTCTGTACTATCGTTCCTGTTGTAGAAGCCAACGGTACAGAAACCATCATTTCACTGGCAACTCAGCTGATCATCCTGTATGTGGCATTCTTCGGATTTGCCTGGTCATTTACGGTGGCTCCGTAAAATTCATCGGCAAAGAAAGCCCTGTGAAATTCTTCAAAGCAATGCTTCCTGCAGCTCTGAACGCATTCGGAACCTGCTCAAGTTCAGCAACCATTCCAATCAGCAAACAGCGTATGGAAGATGAAATGGGCGTATCCAACAAAATCACAAGTATCGCCATTCCTCTTGGTGCTACTGTAAACATGGACGCCGTATCCATCCTGATGTCATTCATGATCATGTTCTTCGCCAATGCATGCGGAATTAACGTAAGCATTTCCATGATGATCATAATCCTTCTGGCAAACGTACTCCTGTCAGTAGGAACCCCGGGAATCCCAGGCGGTGCCATCGCATCCTTCGCAGCCCTGGCAACCATGGCCGGTCTGCCAGCCGGTGTTATGGGCGTTTACATCAGCATTAACACTCTCTGCGATATGGGCGCAACCTGCGTCAACGTTATCGGTGATATGGCCGGATGTGTGGTTCTGAAGGAAAAAATTAAATTGGAAGATTAAACGCAAAAAGAAAAGCTATTGTTTTTAATCGATTTAATGCCAAAAAGTTGCTGTGCATTTCTATAACTGAAACGCACAGCAACTTTTTATTTACAGCAATCTTTTTCGTCACGTTAATCTACACCGAATAACTGCTCCTAGTTTATTGGTTAGACTGCTATCTGGTCTATTTCTTTAATCCGGTTGTAACCTTGCAGTTAGTTACCTTAAGGCTTCCTTCAGAAGCAAAGAGTGACAGGCTTTCTCCCGGACGTTTATATGCTCTTGCATTTAATGCAACACCGTCTACATAGATTGTAGCAATTGTATCATCTACGATCATTTTGATATTATACTTCTTACCGGGTACCAGCTCAAGCGGTCTTTCAAGTCCAATATTCTGATTTGCAGGCCATGGCCAGTTTGGTTTTTTCTCAAATACATATCTGTCTTCTGTTACATTAAATACGAACTGATAAGATTCAGCTTTATCCTCATCTTCATAGAATCTCACACCGAAAGTTCTGGTTCCTTCTGTGAATTCCACATCTGCTTCGAATTTGAAGATATCTCCTGTGTCTTTTGCAACTACTTTTTCTGTACTCTTAGTTGGAGTATCAATTACAAAATCTTCTGTCTTTTCTTCTTTATCAAATGCATTCCATACAGTTTCCGGAATTCTTACACCAAGAGTTCCATCTTCTCTCTGGTAAACCTCATGTGCCATAAATGTTCCTGCCCAGATGAAGTTATTGTCATCATCATCCTGATCCTTGGTAGCAACCCAGCCAAAGAGGATTCTCTGTCCGTTCAGTTCAAAAGTACGTCCTGCATAATAAGATCTGCCGTCAAATGCATCATCTTTCGGTGCGATCCATGGACCTTCCAGACTCTTGCTCATACGGTATACCATTTTACTTCTGTCACTGTATTCTGTCACAATATGATACCACCAGTCACCAATCTTAAATAAGTCTGGCATCTCATGCATAGTATAGAGATCCGGTGCCCAGAAATCTCCTTCAAACTTCCAGTTTTTCAGGTCTTTAGATGTGAATTTAACAGTTCTTCCTGTCTGTCTTGTCTTTGGTCCCTGTAATCTTGCACCAAGGATCAGCAGATACTGATCATTTTCCTCATCGCGGATCACCCATGGATCTCTCCAGTCATCCGGGTCATAGCCTTCCTGTGGAGTGAAGGTAAGTGCATCCTGAGTTTTGTGCCATGTTACAAGATCATCGCTGTATGCATGCATCAGAACCTGAGATGGTTTTCCAAGTGCCGGATAATCACGGTTATAACCTGTATAGAAAATATGATACTGTCCTTCTGCCTCGAAAACACTTCCTGCAAAGATAAACTGATCCTGCTCTTCATCTGTTCCTCTCGGAATTGCCACACCTTTATCTTCGTAATGTACAAAATCAGAAGTTGTTGCCAGATCCCAGCCAAATGGTTCTCCAAATGGTCCCGGTTTTCTGGTATCTCTCTGATGATATAAATAGAATTTATCTCCATGTCCAAATGGCATGCAATCGCCAAACCATGTTCCCGGGAACTGATAGTATAATTTCTGCATAGTCTTAATCTCCTTTTTTATACTTTATTTCACTTTACAGGCCTGCTTGTACTTTTCCGGCAAGCCTGTTATTTACTCATAAATCAAACTACTGTTATCAGGTAATTCTTGCATATTATCAACCTTTTACTGCACCTGCTGTCATACCTGCCAGCATCTTCTTGCTGCTGAAGAAGTAGAAAATAAATACCGGAAGTACTGTTACAGTGATGGCTGCAAATGTACCACCCCAGTCTGTCAGTCCCATGCTTCCTACGAAGTCATTTAAACCAAGTGTAATGGTTTTCATATCTGTAGATCTGGTAAATGTATAAGCATTAATATACTCATTCCAGCAGAATACTGCCTGCATGGTTGCTACTGTGATAATAGAGTTCAGTGACATCGGAACCACCATCTTAAAGAAACATCCTATCGGTGAACATCCATCAATGATCGCTGCTTCCAGCATTTCTTCAGGGAAGAATTTGCTGAATGAATAAAACAGCTGAATGGAATAAGACAGTGAAAAAGCAATCTGTGGCAAAATAATTGCCGGGTATGTATTGATCAGTCCCATCTTATTAAAAATAGTAAACAATGGAATCAGTGCAACCTGCATAGGAAGCATCAATCCAAGAAGGAAATAATTAAGGACAAATTTTCTGCCTTTGAATTTGATTTTGCTTAATGCAAATCCAGCCATCAGTGCAAATAAAAGCAGAGGAATCAGTACACCGATCAAAACAATGATACTGTTTTTAAAATAAGTCAGCATATGGCTTTTTGTAAAAACATTGATAAAGTTTGTCAGCACCCATTTTGACGGGAGTGCATATGCCGGTAACTGTCTGAAATCATCCAGTGACTTAAAACTTGAAGTAAATACATAGAAGAAAGGATAAACCTGCATCACAACAAGGATTAATGCGATAACCCATTTAATGATGCTCGGAATGGTTGTTTTTTTCTTTTTCATTCGTCATCCCCTCCTCCTGTAAATTTACGGAATAACATTCCAACTACCATACAGATGATTACGATCATGATCGCTACAGAACTTCCGTAACCATATTTCATACTGCTGAACGCCTGTTTATACATATAAGTTGTCATAAGTTCAGAAGCATTTCCCGGTCCTCCATGTGTTAACAGATAAGAGAACTCGAAAGATCTCAGGGAACCATTCAGTACCAGCAGACAGTTTGCAATGATAACCGGTTTAATATAAGGAATTCTTACATAAAGATATTCCTGCCATGTTGATGCTCCATCGATCAGTGCTGCTTCTCCCAGTTCATCCGGAACACCGATCAGTGCTGCATAAAAGATAACCATATACAGTCCCAGGTATTTATATGCTTCTACAAAAGCAGTTACATATAATGAAATCTGAGGATTGGAAATCCACTCCATAAATTTCAGTGACGGATTAAAGAATGATAAAATCTGGTTTACAATACCAATCGGAGTTACTGATAATAACTTTGTAAAAATCTGGCAGATTGCCACAGAAGAGATAACTACCGGAATGTAATACAAAGTCTGTAAGGCAACTCTTCCTTTCTTGATACGGCTAAGAAGAATTGCAAATAATAAACCTCCAAATACCTGAATTGCTACGTTAATTATTGTATAAATAAGCGTGTGCCATACCGTAGCTCTGAAAACTTCATCCTGTGTGAGCAGTTCAATATAATTTTTTAATCCTACAAATACTTTTTCACCTACACCACTCCAGTCAAAAAAGCTGTAATATCCCGCCCATACAATGGACACGATTACAAATGCTGTATAGATAAGGAATGCCGGAAAAATAAATAAAAAGATTACTGATTTTTTTCCAAATGCTTTCTGCACGAAGCCCCCTCCTTTCCGAAAATCAAATTGTTTTATGTCTTTTCTTTCAAAGAGACTGGCAAAAATTTTGCCAGTCTCCAGACTACTGCTTAAATTTTTTTATTTCTTTACCAGAGAATCACAGGTCTTAATAAATTCATCCGGTTTTATGATTCCCTGAGCAAGCTGCTGCTGTTCATCAACAATTTTAGTCATTACGTCTGAATCCAGTTTATCATCCCATGAAGTCCATGCTGTTTCCGCATTTTCAAACATTGGCTGAATATCATAGAATAACTGAGGAAGTCCCTCTGGAATTTCGTCGCTACTAAATGGTGAAAATACCTGTACCTGATTGTAGCAGACATCAGAATAATTCTCACACATATAATCAAAGAATTCCTGCATGGTATCATCATATGTTGCCTTATTAAATGCTTCTGCAAATCCTGCATGTATCGGTATGTTTGTAGGCATATTGTCCATTCCTTCTGTATCTGGTACAGGGAAGAATCCAATTTCTCCCTTGTCATACATATCTTCAGCAAGATTAAACTGACCAGAACCTGTATAAAAAATCGCTCCTGAACCACCGAAGAACAGGTTACTTGCAGAAGTAAAATCTACACTTGCAAATCCAGGTTCAAAATATCCTTTTGTTCCAAGATCATAAACAAGATTTACACCATATTTTGCAGATTCGTTTTTATCAAAAGATTCGGTTCCTGCCTGATACCCCTGAATAAATTCAGGTCCTGTCACTCTCCATGGAGAGAAAGAAAGATAGCGCATAATCTGCCATGCTTCAGAGCCGCCTATGATTACCGGAATTTCTCCTATATCTGCGATTTTTTGACAATCTTCTTCAAATTCTTTCCATGTTGTTGGAGTATCTTTGATTCCCGCTTTTTCAAATAGATCCTTTCTATACATAAAATATTCACAGTACAATGCCTGAGGGAAAAGATACAGGTTTCCATCATCTGCATCTGTAAGAAAATCACGAACTGCGCCATTCAATTTATCTGCATATCCATTTCTTTCAAGTTCATCTCCTACATTAACCAAAGCATCAATATCTTTGCAGGCTGTAGAAAGTGTTCCATTCGGGCATCCGAAAATATCCGGAAGTGTATCGCTGTTGATATACATCTGAAGCTTTGTGAAATAATCCTGCTGATCGTTTACAAGTTCAATTTCATAATCCAGACCTTTTTTCATCACAGAAATTTTTAAGAAGATAATCAAATGTCTTATACTGTTCTGTAGACTCTGTACCTTTTAATAAAGCAGTAATCTTCGTTCTTTTTCCATCATCCGATTTCTTCGCAGAAGCTGTAACTGCTCCCATGCCTGTCAGAAGACTGGCTGTCATAGCTGCCGTCATGGCAAGTGATAACACTTTTTTCATTTTCCTCATTTACTTGTTTCCTCCTTTTAATTTGTGTTTCCTCGTTCTTGATGATTTTATTTTAGTCTTTCTGCCTTTTATAAACAATTGGAAATAAAAGTAAAATAGGAGATTGTGCACAAATTTTATACTGTGCACAAATCTCCTGTTCTATCGTCAGGCAGATAAAATCATCCGCCTCGCTACTTGCCTGATTCGATTAAATGACTTACCTGATACAGTTAACCTCGCTGTTTATATATATTTCCTGAATTCATTGGGTGTAATACCGTAACGCTTTTTGAATACTTTTATGTAATATCCAAAGTCTTTGTATCCTACCATTCTGCGATTTCATATTGTTTATATTTATTATCTGCAATCAGTTTCTCCACCTGTTGGAACCGGACATCTGTCAGATATTCCAGAAAACTCTTTCCGGCATATTTCTTAAGAAGGCGGCTGATATAGGTTCTGCTTACATGGAATTTCTCAGTCAGATCATCCATAGATAAATCTCCTGAATAATTCTTCTCAATGTAAGAAAGAACACTCTGAACCAGTTTCCGGTTCCGTTCATCAGTTCCTTCTGTATTCTGTTTAATCAGCGTTCCAAACAGATTCAGCAGACAATTCAACACCTCTTCTGTGTTCTCGCACTGACAGATTCTTTTTATTCCATCCTGAAGCACAGAAAGATTCCAGTTTTTATTATGAATTTCACTGTCAACTGCACAGATATATGGAAATTTCATACATCCCAAAAGTAAATCCATTGCTGCAAATTTCACCGGAGATACATCTTCCGGTGCGTTTCGAAATATCTGATGAAGTTCATCCTCCGCTTTCTCAAAACTGTCCTGAAACAAAGTCATCATAAAATGTGTTTTTTCACCGGAAGTAATCACAAAGTCTGTCTGTTTTTTATATTGCAGATCTTCGTATCTGAGTATGATATTCGTACCCAGATAAACACATTGCCTGCATGCTGTCTGTGCCTTACGGTACTGTGCATTTGCCTGATATTCGTCCACTTCTACATCGCTCAATCCAAAATTCATATGTGCTTTCAGATACCGTTCTACTTCTACCTGTATCTTACTGCATGCCTGCAATGCTTTTTCCATACATACTGCGTTTTCTTCTTCCTTTTCAAACAAAAGAATAAAATTATATTCTGCAGTTGCTGTATTATAATCGCTCAAAACATGAATTCCAAAATCATTAAAAATTTCCTCAAAAATATTGATGCATGCAAATTCCTCTATCCATTTATCTCCTGTATGGATTTTATTTTCTCCAACAACTTTTCGCCCTACACACACAATATATTTCTCTATTGTCAGATTCAGAGATTCTGCCTGCTCTTTTACAACTCCTTTTCCCTGGATTCTTCCATACAGAAGATTTCCCGCAAATTTGGATCTCAGCTGCGGAACTGACCTGTTGAAATATTTCTTCAGATCCCGGATTTCCTGCTGTTTTTCCTTCCTTGCATGAATTTCCCCTGCAATCCGGGCAGCCATTGCCTTTAACTCATCATAGTCCACCGGTTTGAGAAGATATTCTTCCACACCAATGCTGATTGCTTTCTGAGCGTAGGCAAAACTGTCATATCCTGTCAGTATCACTATAACCGCATTGGGATAAATCTCATGTGCTTTTTCTGCAAAATCCAGTCCATCCATTCCCGGCATCTTCACATCTGTAAGGATCAGATCCGGTTTCGCCTGCTCCAGTTTCTCCAGCCCTTCCAATCCGTTCCTTGCAGTTGCGGATATACGGTATCCATAATCGCTCCATGGAAACGAACATAAACCATCCAGAATAATATATTCATCATCTAATATCATTACCTGCAATTCCATTATCTCTCGTCTCCCCTTTTTTTGTTATTTTCATTTACAGTTTCATCGTATTTCCTGTAAGTAACTCCGACATTACCGTTCATCGGAATTTCCAGTATTACCTGTGTTCCCTTCCCCGGTTCTGATGTAATGCTCATCCTTGCTTTGTTCTGATATACATAATCCAGTCTCTTTCTCACCGCATATACTCCCAGATGGGTATGTGTCCGCTCTGCTTCATGATCTGGCTCTTCCTCTGTCCCCATCAATTTCTCCAACTGCTCCTGTGACATTCCAACGCCATCATCCTTTACTGTAAATACTGCCATTCCATCTGTAATTTCTCCTGAAACATAAAGGAAACAGTCCCATGTCGCATTTTCCACACCATGAACCACCGCATTTTCCACCAGTGTCTGAATAGTCATCTTCGGAATCTCTAATTCATTTAATCTCTCATCCACTTCAATATAAGATGTAAATTTATCTCCATATCTGGTTTCCTGTATGTAAAGATAATCCTGTACATATTTTATTTCCTCACGAATATAAACCATACTTCTTTTATTGCTGATACTTGCACGCATCAGACTGCTGATAGAAGTAACCATACGACAAATATTATCCTCACCTTTTTTTCGCGCCATCCAGTTGATTGTATCCAGTACATTATAAAGAAAATGCGGATTGATCTGTGCCTGTAAAGCCTGGAATTCAATATCTTTGTTAACTGTTTCCATCTCCACAACCTGTTTTATCAGCTGCTCTATTTTCTCTATCGTCTGGTTGAAAACAGAATTCATGGCTCCAATCTCATCCCTTCTTCCTTCCGGAAGACGGACAGAAAAGTCACCCTCCGCAAACTGCTGCATTGCTTTACTTGTACGCTTGATCGGACCGGCGATTCCCTTTGCCAGAATATTAGCAAGAAAAATACACAACATCAAACTTGCCAGAATAAGCATGATTGTCGTTTTCTGTAATCCTCTGGCTGTTTTCTGCAAGAAACTCATAGGGATCATTCCTACAACTGTAAGTCCTGTGTCAGAACTTCTCTGATATACACAGTCATAACCCTGTCCATCTGCAGTAAACAGAAATTCTCCTGTGTTGCCTGATATTTTTTCTATCCAGCTTCTGTCACTGATTGTCGCATCATTCTCTGCACTCTCTATCAGAACATTTTTGTCATTGTCCAGAAGAAAAATATGTGCAGCCAAAGAATCTCTGGCTGTGATCGTCATTTTTTTCAGATAGCTCAGCTTAATAGATGCTCTCAATATTCCCACTGGCTTCATAGTCAGAGAATCTTTGATCTGCTTTGCCATATACATCAGGCCTTCCTCAGAAGCATTATAATAAATACAGCGTCCTTTTGCCTGCTCCGCCAGTTCACAGGATGTCTGAGCGGTATTTTCATTAATCTCATGATTATTTGCCAGCAGATGATTTGCTCCGTTATAACCATACAGCTGGATATCATTCATATAAATACTTGTATATCCCTGCAAAAGCAGCCTTCTGATCTGCCTGATCTTGAATAATAGGAATACAGCTCTGTGCCATCCGATTTATATGGTTCATCAGACTCCAATTCCTCCTGAACCGTATTGTTATTTGCAATATACTCAAATGAATTCCTCACCATATCAAAATAATGATCCAAATTCACCGACAACTCGTTTACCACTCCCGCAGACTGCTTCCTTGTCTGTTCTGTCACAATTGAAGATGCAGACATATACTGCGAAACACTGGCAGCCAGCAAAACAACCAATGCTACCCCTAATGTACAATACAGAATTTTTCTCTGTATTGACAAATTAATATACCACTTCTTTAAATATTTCATCTTTCTCTTCCCTTTAATATCCCTTTATTTTTCCCGGTTTTTACTGCTACAGTCTATTTCGGACAGTGAAAAAGCCGACACACTGTTTCCAGTCAATGTATCGGCTTTACTGCTTCATTTTATTATGTTCGGAATTTTATTATGTAGGTATATTCCGTAACTTTTTCTGTTTTACAGATACTGACTGAATTCCACTTTCTCCCTATTCGGACCCTCAATGGTAAAGAATTTTACACCATTTTCCCAGAATGGCAGGAAATGAATGGTATCCTGTGTGGAGTTTAAACCAGCTTCATTAATATACTGGAAAATCTCCTCAATGTCTCTCACATCAAGCGCAACATGATCAATCGCCCCATGCTCCATCTTCGCCGCATGATTCTCATAAGTCTCCACAACCAAAGTTCCCAGCTTCAGAAAAACAACCTTCTCATTCGCTTCCTCATTCACAGTCTCAAACGCCGTCTCAAATCCCAGCTTATGATAAAACTCCACCGTTTTGTCAATATCATTCGTCGGAATCCCGATATGCTGTACACCTGTTGAATAATTCTTTAAATCCATGATCTTTACCTCTTTCTGCTCATCTTTGTAGCTTTTACTCATTTATTTTCATAATTTTACTTATCCAATATTTAATATTTTATTTTTTACAATATACGCAGAAAATCATTCGATTGTCAAGAGTAACAACTGATTCTTTTCACTTGACCCCTCCGCTCCCACCACCTCATCCATTTTCTCTTACACAGCCAATAGCCAGCGCGAAGCAGCATCTCTCTGCAGGTGAATCTGGAGGGAGCTTAGTAACTCTTAGGTGGGGGAAATCCGCGTTATGAAGAAAAATAGCAACCTGTCTGAGCGGAGTCTGCGACGGAGCGAGTTTTGCATTTTTCTTCATGCTTTTAGCGGATTTCCCCCACCTTAGAGTTACTTAGCCCCCGGAACTGAACCTGCAGAGAGATGCTGCTTCGCGCGTCCCTTATTGTCTGTGTACGCCCCACACCAACAAACTTCCCCCAAATACTTACAAAAACCTCTTGACTTTCAAAACAAACAGCGTTAAAATTGCTTTAGCTTTTTAAACAGCTAAACCTATAACGCATAAATTCAACGAAGGGAACCAGTAAAAACAGTCCCCCTGTCCTCAGAGAACTGCAGTCCGGTGAAATGCAGTGACAGATCTGTTTCGAATATCATCCCCGAGAAGGAAAGCCGAACCTTGAATACAGCCATCACAGATATCGCCGCATTCACAGTAAGCTTCCCCGGCCGCCCCCCGTTACAGGAGCCGCGTATATCGGTACGTTGCAGAATCGTACTTGTTTCAAAGGTGAAACAGGGTGGTTACGGAATATCATATGTCCGTCCCTGCGTGGGGCGGACTTTTTTATGTTATAGGAAATTACTCCGTAATGTTCCTATAACATAAAAAGCTCCGGGCAGGATCGCACTGCGATGGAGAGGAATTATGTCGCTGAAGCGACCCGTCGCAGGCGGAGAATCCTGCAAGCAGGATTCTTTCTTGTATCAAAAATGCCCTGACACACGAGACATACTTTCTTTTCCAGGCTGTCGATCTGAAACCGAAACACTACCTCTGCTTTTTGAAAACAGCAGAATTCACCACAGATGAATCTGCCCTACATTTCGAAAAACAGCAGCAAATTTTTTGAGAGGAGTAGAGAGCATGAAAATCTACAAAAAAATCATGAACGCACTGGCTGCAGTAGAAAAGATCGTCCTTGTGATCTCCACACTGCTGATCCTGGTGCTGACTGTGGGAAACGTATTTTCCCGTAAAGTCATCCACCGTTCCTGGTCCTTCACAGAAGAACTTGTAGTAGCGGTATTCGTACTCATCACCCTGCTGGCAGCCGCACTGGCCTGCCGCGAAGGAGAACTGGTCAGCCTGACACTGGTCACAGACCGCCTTCCAAAGAAACTGAAGAAACCATCCGTAATTCTGATCACAGTCCTGAGCATCATCTTCAGCGTCATCCTTTTCAAATACGGAATGGACAAAGTAATCACTCAGCTTCAGAATGGAAAAAGAACCTTCGTATTAAACTGGCCTGAATGGATCTTCTGGTCCTTCGTACCCATCGGTGCAGGATGCATGATTCTTCACTTCATTGAATTCTGTCTGGACTTCTGCTGCAAAACCGACAGTGCCAAAAATACCGACAACAGCACAAAAAGTAACATGAACACAATCACAACAGACAAAAAGGAGGCCAAATAAATGATCAGTGCAATCTTATTTATCTCCTTCTTCATATTCCTGATCCTGGGTGTACCCATCGGAATCTGCCTCGGACTTTCCTCCGTATGCGCAATCCTCTACTCCGGTACATCCCTGACGATCGTAGCAACCAACATGTACTCAGGAATCAGCAAATTCCTGCTCCTGGCAATCCCATTCTTCGTACTGTCAGGTAACATCATGCAAAAGCCGGTATCTCCAAACGACTGATCAAATTCGTTGATACCTGCGTAGGACACAAAAAAGGCGGTATCGCCATCGTATGTGTTATCGTAGCCTGCTTCTTCGGCGCGATCTCCGGTTCCGGCCCTGCAACTGTTGCAGCTCTTGGTGCCGTACTGATCCCTGCAATGGTAGAACAGGGTGGTTTCTCCGCACCATTCTCCACAGCACTGATGGCTACCTCAAGTTCCATCGCCATCGTCATCCCGCCAAGTATCGCCTTCGTTGTATATGCCTCCATCACAGGCACATCCATCGCAGATATGTTCATGGCAGGTATCGTACCAGGTCTTCTTATGGGCGTGGCACTGGTAATCGTAGTAATGCTGGAAGCAAAGAAACACAACATCAAACCATCCAGAGAAAAAGCCTCAGGCAAAGAACGCTGGGACGCTTTCAAAGATGCTTTCTGGGGATTCCTGATGCCGGTCATCATCCTGGGCGGTATCTACGGTGGTATCTTCACACCAACAGAAGCCGCAGCCGTATCCGTTGTATACGGACTCTTCATAGGTATGGTCATCTACCGCGAGGTTTCCATCCACGATATGTTTGACATCCTGGTAGACTCAGCAAAAACAACCGGCGGTATCATGCTCATCGTAGCAAGTGCCTCCCTGTTCTCCTTTGTATGTACCAAGTTCGGTATTGCAGATGCAGCCTCCAATTTACTTGGAAGCATCGCACATAACCAGTTTACCTTCCTGCTGATCGTAAACATCATCTTCCTGATCGCAGGATGCTTCATCGATGCAAACTCCGCTATGTACATCTTTATTCCGATCATGCTTCCTGTATGTAAAGCACTGGGATACGATGTGGTAGCATTCGGCGTTATGGCAACTGTAAACCTTGCAATCGGACAGGTAACTCCTCCTGTAGGCGTAAACCTCTTCGTAGCAATCAGCATCAAGATCAAAAAAAGGTCTGGAAGTTACTCTGCAGGAGATCTCAAGGGCAGTTGTGCCAATGATCGCAGCCTGCGTTGCAGTTCTTCTGATCGTTACATACATCCCAATCACCTCCACTTTCCTTCCGAAAGCTCTTGCAAAAGAAGGCTCCTACACAGGTGATCAGTCCTCCGCTTCCTCTGACACAGCTTCCAAGGAGGCAGGAGACGGCAATAACTCCTTTGACACAATCGCAGATTACAGCGACCTTGACTGGCCGGAAATGACCTGGAACTTCGCTTGCTCCACTACTGAGACAAGTACATGGCTGATGGCGGACGTAAGTTCGGTGAACTGATGGAAAAAGCCACAGGCGGCAAAGTCAAAGTCAACATTTACGCTGCTGACCAGCTTACAAACGGCAACCAGTCCGAAGGTATTCAGGCTCTGATGAATGGGGACCCGGTTCAGATCTCCATGCACTCCAACCTGATCTACTCTGCATTTGATCCACGTTTCAACGTTGTTTCTCTTCCGTTCGTCTATGATTCTTACGACGATGCAGATGCGAAATTCGATGGCGAAGCAGGTGCAAAGCTGAAAGAAATCCTCAGTGAGTACGGACTCCACTGCATGGGTATTGCAGAGAACGGTTTCCGCGAAATCACAAACAGCAAACATGAGATTAAATCTGTAGACGATATGAAGAACCTGAAGGTTCGTGTAGCAGGCTCCAACCTTCTGATGGAATGCTACAAGAGATGGGGCGCTGATGCCACAAACATGAACTGGTCAGAAACTTACACAGCACTTCAGCAGAACACAGTAGAAGGTCAGGAGAATCCGCTTCCTGCTATCGACGCTGCAAGTGTTCAGGAGGTTCAGCCTTACTGCTCTATGTGGGATGCAATTTATGACTGCCTGTTCTTCTGTATCAACGAAGACATCTACAACAGTCTCACACCACAACAGCAGGAAGTTGTTGACGAGGCAGGACAGAAAGCAGTTGAATATGAGCGTTACATCAACCGTTCCGGAGATGACGAGATCAAAGAACGCTGGGCAAGCCAGAACGGTGTAACAATCACAGAGAAAGAAGACATGGACATCGACTCCTTCAAAAAAGCAGTTGACGGTATCGATGACTGGTTTGTAAACGAACTGAAGAGCCAGGGCTATGACGATGCCCAGGATCTGGTTGATCTTTTCACAAAGGATTCCTTCAATACAGTGGAAGATTACAGTGATCTGGACTGGCCGAAAACAACCTGGAACTTCGCTTGCTCCACTACTGAGACAAGTACATGGGCTGACGGCGGACGTAAGTTCGGTGAACTGATGGAAAAAGCTACAGGCGGAAAGGTTAAAGTCAATATTTATGCAGCTGACCAGCTGACCAACGGTAACCAGTCCGAAGGTATTCAGGCTCTGATGAATGGGGACCCGGTTCAGATCTCCATGCACTCCAACCTGATCTACTCCGCTTTTGACCCACGTTTCAACGTTGTTTCTCTTCCATTCGTCTATGATTCTTACGACGATGCAGATGCGAAATTCGATGGCGAAGCAGGTGAAAAACTGAAAGAAATCCTTGGCGAATACGGACTCCACTGCATGGGTATCGCAGAAAACGGTTTCCGCGAGATCACAAACAGCAAACATGAAATCAAATCTGTAGATGATATGAAGAACCTTAAGGTCCGTGTAGCAGGTTCCAACCTTCTGATGGAATGCTACAAGAGATGGGGTGCTGATGCCACAAACATGAACTGGTCAGAAACTTACACAGCACTTCAGCAGAACACGGTTGAAGGTGAGGAAAATCCACTTCCTGCTATTGACGCAGCAAGCGTTCAGGAGGTTCAGCCTTACTGTTCCATGTGGGATGCAATTTATGACTGTCTGTTCTTCTGCATCAATCAGGATATCTACGACGGCCTCACACCACAACAGCAGGCAGTTGTTGATGAATGCGGTCAGAAGGCAGTTGAATACGAACGTTACATCAACCGTTCCAGCGACAATGAGATTAAAGAACGCTGGGAATCCAAAAACGGCGTAACCTTCACAGAGAAAGCTGATATGGATATCGATTCCTTCAAAAAAGCTGTAGACGGCGTAGACGACTGGTTCGTAAATGAGCTGAAGAGCCAGGGCTACGAAGACGGCCAGGATCTGGTTGATCTGTTTACCAAATAATCCTTACGGTTATAAAAACTCCATAAAAATAAACGAACAGGGTATGAAGTTTCATCAGATTACGATGAGCTTCATACCCTGTTTTGTTTTAATAATATAGAACGTAAAGTACTTGATATCTTCTATTTTTCACGTTATACTGAACAAGTATAATTGAACAGACCCGGATGCAAAGTTTCGACCCCTGCCCTCCAGTTTCACGAAAGGAGGGTGATGCCCGATGAATACAATGGAAGTTCTTACTTTACTGTTAGTAATTTTTACGGCATTGACTTACATAGATCAACATAAAAAGAAATAAGCATCCCCCCGCTCAAAGTGAGATGCTTACTTTCTTTTTAACATTATAATTAATCACAGAGGGCAACCGGAACACGCTTCCGGTCATCTTCTAAGTAGATTATACAATGGGGCACCTGATTTTTCAAGTGCCCTTTTTTATAAAGTAAAGCAGACATTCGGTTACTGTTCACACACCACTGTCCCGCGAGGTGTTTTGGCATGAATATGCCAAAATCCCGAGATATACAAGCCAAAATTCCATTGCCGCAGGCAATCTGGAATGAATTTTGGCTACGTTACTGTGAACGGAGTGAACAGTAACGACATTCGCAATCCGCTTCGCTACTTGCTCATGAACGCAGTCACTTCGCGACCTGCGTTCAAATCTCAGATCTTCAGGTAAGACTTGATTTTCTCCTCCTGCAGTTCTTCCCCGATCACGATCAGAACCTCCTGCCCTACATGAAGCGGACGGATTGTAATTTCATTCTTCGTAGCATTTAATTCAATCCACTGCCGTCTATCGCACTCTGCCCATGCAGATGATAGTCCAGAACCGTCTTCGCTGTCACTGTCTACTCTCATAAATCCCTTCATCCGGAACACACGCCCGCATTCAGAATCAGACAGAATCTTCTCAGCTGCTTCCCGCAGCTCCTTCTCAGTCATCTTCACATTCATAAAGTACAGAGAAGTAAAGGCACCCTCTGCCTCAAACTCCGGTTTCCTGTAGCTTGCCATCACATATCCACAGGATGCGATTCTGTCAAAGTCCTCTTTCGACATTTTCTCCCAGTTCTTGTGGATAATATTAACTGTATCCACATCATCCATTTCACAGCAAAATCTCCTGCTGCAATGAACCTTCTCCAACGCCTGATTCACATGCTCAATCGTACCCTGGATTTCCTCGGGTGATGCGTCCTGGCTCTTGCTCATCACAATGCATCCGGCATCTGCCACCTCAGAAGCCAGAATGAAATCCACCTCCTCTGACAGATCACGCTCCAGCTTAGAATCCACAATTGCAACCACATTCCCAATCTGATACCAACGGTTTAACGGCTCCTCATGAAGAATATCAAAGAACTCATCCACATCAAAAATCCCAGACGGCTCCACGATCACACGGTCATAACCGCACATACCCATAGCAATCAGTTTCGTCTTAAATCTCCTCCTGTGGCAGTCCTTATCACACCCTCCTGAGATCATCTCCAGCTCACAGTTCTCTCCCATCAGATCCTGAAGCAACATCATATCCACATTCACAGCCCCGTAATCATTCTCCAGAATCCCAATATTATTACCAGCATCCATCAGATACTGCGCATACTTCCTGATAAACGTCGTCTTCCCTGAACCAAGAAAACCAGTGATCAGATCTATCTTTACCATCGTATATCTCTCCCTTGCTGCTGCATAATTTTTCTTTTTTATCCGTAAACCGGAACTTCATCATCTGTGATCCACATACCTGTACGATCATAGCATTATAACGCAGAAAACGCAACGCCCGCAAAGAAAGACCACAATTATTCATGTTCTGAAATAATTGCAGTCTTTCTGATAGTTCCTTATGACAATTCCAGCTTACCGGTATAAAGCTGATAATAAGTTCCTTTTAACTTAATGAGGTCTTCATGGTCGCCTCTTTCAATGATCTTTCCATGATCCAGTACGATGATGGCATCGCTGTTTCTGATGGTTGAAAGTCGATGGGCGATCACAAATACAGTACGGCCTTTCATCAGGTTATCCATACCTTTTTGTACAATACTCTCTGTACGGGTATCAATACTTGAGGTTGCTTCATCCAGGATCAGTACAGGCGGATTGGCTACTGCTGCTCTTGCAATGGAGAGAAGCTGGCGCTGTCCCTGGGACAGTTCCTCACCGTCTCCGCTTAACATGGTATCGTAACCTTTTGGAAGCATTTTGATAAACTGGTCTGCATGAGCCAGTCTTGCTGCCTCGTATACTTCCTCATCTGTAGCATCCAGTTTACCGTAGCGGATATTTTCTTTAATAGTTCCTGTAAACAGGTGAGTATCCTGAAGTACGATTCCCAGAGAACGTCTCAGGTCGTCCTTCTTAATCTTGGTAATGTTGATTCCATCGTAACGGATCTTACCTTCCTGAATATCGTAGAAACGGTTGATCAGATTTGTGATGGTTGTCTTTCCTGCACCTGTGGAGCCTACGAAAGCAAGTTTCTGTCCCGGTTTGGCGAAGAGGCTGATGTCTTTCAGAATAACTTTGTCCGGGTTATATCCGAATGTAACATCTTCGAATCGGACATCTCCTGTCAGTTCTGTATAAGTAACGGAACCATCTGCAGAATGTGGATGTTTCCATGCCCACATGCCTGTTCTCTCTTTGCATTCTGTGATATTGCCGTTGGCATCCTTTCTTGCATTAACAAGTTCTACGTAACCTTCATCCTCTTCCGGCTTCTCGTCAATGAGCCTGAAGATACGTTCTGCACCTGCAAGTGCCATAACAATGGCATTAAACTGCTGTGCCACCTGCATGAATGGCTGGGTAAAGCTCTTGGTGAACTGTAAATAGGAAGCCATAACACCGAGGGTGATGCCGCCCACACCTGTTACAGAGAGAAGTCCCCCAAGTACTGCTGTCAGTACGAACTGCAGGTTACCGATGTTACCGATCACCGGTCCCATCATGTTTCCGTATTTATTGGCATTTGCGGAGCTCTTGAAAAGTGCTTCATTGAGTTTGTCGAATTCTTCTTTTGATTTATCTTCGTGGTTGAAAACTTTTACCACACGCTGACCATTCATTCGTTCTTCCACGAAACCGGTCACATCTGCCAGAGATACCTGCTGACGGATGAAATATTTGCCACTGTTGGAACCAATCTTACTGGTAACCTTCAGCATAATAAAAATGATCACAACTGCCAGAATCGTAAGCAGCGGACTTAACAATAACATGGAAATAAAGGTAACCACGATCGTAAACAGCGCCATCAGCGCCTGCGGGATCGCCTGGCTGATCATCTGTCGCAGGGTATCTGTATCGTTGGTATAGAGGCTCATGACAGATCCGTTTGTATTCTGGTCGAAATAGCGGATCGGAAGAGTCTGCATATGCTCGAACATATCATCACGGACACTTTTAAGCACACCCTGACCGATATAAACCATCATTCGGGTATAAATAAATGTGGCAAGCACACCAAGTGCAAAAATACAGCCAAGGACTGCAAGTGCCTTATAGAGTTCTGCAAAGTTCGGATCTGTCTGTCCGATCAGCGGGATGATAAAGTCATCCAGCAGAAATTTCAGGGACAGGGATACCGCAATACTTGCTGCGGAACTGATAAAGATGCAGATAAATACGATGATAAACTGTATCTTATGGGTTCCTGTCATATATTTCAGAAGTCTTTTGGCAGTTTGGATGGTGTTCTGATCTAATTTTTTCTTCTTATTCATCGTCTCCGCCTCCTTTGACCTGTGATTCATATACCTCTCTGTAAATATCATTTGTCTTCAGCAGTTCTTCTGAAGTACCCACACCTGCGATCTTACCGTCATCCAGTACGATGATCTGATCTGCATCTTCAATAGAAGAAACTCGCTGTGCGATAATGATCTTTGTTGTGTTCGGGATCTCCTCACGGAAAGCCTTACGTATCAGGGCATCTGTTCTTGTATCTACTGCACTGGTAGAGTCATCCAGAATCAGGATCTTCGGTTTCTTGAGAAGAGCCCTTGCAATACACAGACGCTGCTTCTGACCGCCGGATACGTTGTTACCGCCCTGAACGATCATTGTATCGTAGCCATCCGGGAACTCACTGACGAATCCATCTGCCTGGGCCAGCTTACAGACCCTCCGAACTTCTTCCTCACTGGCATGTTCATCACCCCAGCGAATATTGTCATAGATGCTTCCTGAGAACAGCACATTTTTTTGAAGTACCATGGAAACCTGGTCGCGAAGTACTTCCAGATTGTAGTTGCGTACATCCACGCCTCCCACCTGGACATTACCCTTTGTGACATCATAGAGTCTGGGGATCAGCTGCACCAGGGTAGACTTTGCACTTCCGGTTCCGCCGATGATACCTACTGTCTGACCGGATTTAATATGAAGATTTACATCCTTCAGGGAAAGATTTCCTCCCTCTCCTGCATAGCTGAAATCTACATGATTAAAGTCAATGGAACCATCTGCCACATTCTTTACTGCATCAGCTTTATCCTGCATCTCAGGAACTTCATCCAAAACCTCTACAATACGGTCTGTGGATGCTTCTGCTATCATGATCATAACAAACACGAAAGTTACCATGTTCAGGGACATGAGAATCTGAAGTGCGTAGACAATGATACTTGTCAGCTCACCGGTTTCCATGCCACCGAGAACAATTCCTCTTCCGCCAATTACAACAATGATAATGATTACAGTATACATGGCAAACATCATAACCGGTGAGTTCCATGCAACGATTTTCTCTGCTTTAGTAAACAGATCATAAACATATCTGGAAATTCCATGGAATTTCTCAATCTCATAGTCCTCTCTTACGAAAGCCTTAACTACACGTGAGGCATTTACATTCTCCTGAACGGAATTGTTCAGGTTGTCATATTCATCAAATACCTTGATGAAATGCGGATGTGCCTTTTTCGCAATAAAGATCAGTGTACCGCCAAGGACAGGAACAACTATCAGGAAAAGCATTGCGATCGGTTTGTTGATCGTCAGTGTCATAATCCATGACAGGATGATCATAAACGGTGCCCTGGCAAGAAGGCGGATACTCATCATGTATGCCTGCTGTACATTTGTGATATCAGTGGTCAGTCGTGTGACCAGACCTGATGTTGAAAAGTGATCGATATTTTTAAAGGAAAAATCCTGCACCTTATAAAAAAATATCGTGTCGTAAATTCTTCGCATATCCTGCTGCTGCAACTGCCGCCATATTTCCGGCCTGTACGCCGAAGAACAGGGAAAGCATTGCCATTGCAACAAGGATGACTCCACGCTGGATGATATAGCTCATATCTCCGTTTGCAATACCTACGTCGATAATCTTCGCCATCTCCAGAGGAATCAGAACTTCCATCAGTACTTCCAGGATTACAAGGACCGGAGCCAGTACAGACTGCTTCTTGTATTCCCGGACTGAACGTAAAAGTTTTTTATTCATCTTCGTCAATGTCCTCCTTATGTCTCGTTATTTCTGTTAAAAATCATTCCTGCTATCGCAGGATTTTTTCCGGTTTTCATACATCTGCCAGAGAACCTGTTTGCACAGTTCCACATCCTCCTTCGGAATTCCCCGGAGCATTTTGGCTTCGCCTTCTTCAATACTCTTTAAGATTGCAGGACGGATCTTCTCTGCTTTCTCTGTGGGAATGATCTGTTTCAGGCGTGCATCCTGTTTCGCACTCTCTCTGTAAATGTAACCGTTCTTCTCCATCAGCTTCAGGATCCCTGTCACTGTAGGTTTCCTGATCTGGAATTCCTCTTCAATATCTTTCTGATAGAGATCTCTGTGCATGGTTTCCAGAAGGATAAATTTCAGCACATGCTTCTGCATGGTCGTCAGATCGTCATTCTCCATCACCTCTGCCGGATTATGCCGTTTCATTGTATGGGATAAAATATGTATCAGCCTGCCTATATACATCTCATTCAGCTTCTGTTTCATTTCCTCGTCTATCTCGCCGCACCTCCTAAAATCAGTACCCATACTATTGCAAAGCCATATAATAGTTAGGTTGCTATCCATTAGTTGCCTAACTATTATATGGCTTTAGTTTTTTTATGTCAATACTCGTTTTTATTTCTCCTTTTGAGCTACTCAAAATTGTTACTGTTCACTCCGTTCTCAGTAACACGCTTCGCGATGCAGGAAATATGAACCTCCTTGTGCAATGCCCAAGGAGTATCGTTTGCTTCGCAAACTTAATTTATGCTAATCGCATAAATTCACACGATATATCTCGGGTTTTCTGTTGCCAAGCATCCGTAAGAAGCTGCCAGTGGCAGGTTCTGTAGGTGACCTTCGCTCACAAAAAACACCTCGCGGGATATTACCAGTGAACAGTAACCAAAAATTAAATTTGCAAGGACTCTCAGAATATGTTAGAATGATTTCACTAAATAAAGCATTAAAGGATTTTCAAAAATAAAGAGGTTTTACACAAAGGAGGATTTCTATTATGTATATTACATGTCTTGACGTAGAGGGCGTACTGGTACCTGAAATCTGGATCGCATTTGCAGAAGCAAGCGGAATCCCGGAGCTGAAGAAAACCACACGTGATGAGCCGGACTATGATAAGCTGATGAACTGGAGACTTGGTATTCTGAAAGAGCATGGTCTCGGACTGAAAGAAATTCAGGATGTGATTGCAAAGATCGATCCGCTTCCAGGCGCAAAGGAATTTCTGGATGAGCTTCGTTCTTTCTCTCAGGTAATCCTGATCAGCGATACTTTCACACAGTTTGCAGCACCGCTCATGGAGAAGCTTGGCAGACCTACCTTATTCTGCAACACTCTTGAAGTTGCAGACAACGGTGAGATCACAGGCTTTAAGATGAGAGTGGAACAATCCAAGTTAACTACTGTAAAAGCTTTACAGTCTATCGGATTCGATACCATTGCAAGCGGTGATTCCTACAATGACCTGGGTATGATCCAGGCAAGCAAGGCAGGATTTCTCTTCCGCAGTACAGACAAGATCAAGGCAGATTATCCGGAGATCCCGGCATACGAAGAATATGACGAACTGCTGGCTGCAATCAGAAACGCCATGAAATAATCTTAGAGCGTATCTGAAAAAGGCTTTCTGCAATTGCCAAAAAAGCCACCATACAGGTCAAATCATTCCTGTATGATGGTTTTTATTTTGTGCTTCCATTACTATTGTTACTCTGTTATACCCATACCTTACATCTCAAACGCCTTTTTTATACTGTCATAATGCAGGAATTTCCCTTCTGCTGCAAAGGCTTTGATCTCATCAACAGTGGCAAACATATATCCGTCTGTTTCCTCTGTCTGCAGGTGCAGGTCACTCTCATCAATATCCATGACAAAACGGTACACATCCACGAAGTAGTTATCTCCCTCACCCGGATTCTCTCTCTTATAAGTAAACAGATATCCGCCTTCCGCATTTCGTACATCCAGTCCTGTTTCTTCTTTTACTTCACGAAGGACAGCCTCGCAGGATTCCTCACCTGCCTGGGCTGCACCCCCTGATACTTCCCACCAGCCGGGAGCCCATGCCTTGGTCATCACACGTTTGGTGATCAGGAATGTACCATCTGGTCTGCCGACGACACCAAGTACGGTCAGGTGATACTCCCCGTCCTTCAGACACCAGTCATTTCTTTTCATTGTGCGTCCTGTCGGTTTCTTATTTTCATCATAAATATCCCAAAATTCCATTTTTAATTATCTCCCTGTAAAATTACTGTCTGCCTGTAACTTTATACATAATATCATTTTGCCGGTCTTATTGCAAATATATACTGATCTTACAGTTGTGCTGTCAGGAAAGCGGGTTACTGTTCACTCCGTTCACAGTAACGTAGCCAAAATTCATTCCAGATTGCCTGCGGCAATGGAATTTTGGCTTGTATGTCTCGGGATTTTGGCATATTCATGCCAAAACACCTCGCGGGACAGTGGTGTGTGAACAGTAACGAAAGCGAGCCAGAGAAATATTCACAAAATTTTCGCACAGCAGTGCCGAAATATCTCTGAATCCCATACATTCGTGCATTGAAATTAGAACAATTATTCAGTATAATTATAGTTAATAACTGTGGCCATACAGCTGCAGTCACTTAAAGGAGGAATATTATTATGGCAACATGGAAAAATCTCGACACTCTTGCTTCCTACAGCAAGCTTGCCGAACTGAAAGGTCATGTAAATATTGCAGATGCCATGGCAGGCGAGAAAGGTGCTGAACGTGTAAAGAAATACAGCACACCGATGGCAGCCGGCTTAACTTACAACTACGCTGCAAAACAGGTTGATGAGACAGTTCTGGATGCACTTGCAAAACTGGCAGATGAGGCTGAGCTTATTGACAAATTCCAGGAATTATACAACGGTGCTGTGATCAACACAGGAGAGAAACGTATGGTTCTTCATCACCTTGCACGTACACAGCTTGGCGAAGACGTAGTAGTTGATGGTGTCAACAAACGTGAATTCTACGTTGCACAGCAGAAGAAAGCCGCAGACTTCGCAAATAAAGTTCACGCAGGTGAGATTACTAACGAAAACGGCGAGAAATTCACAACTGTTGTACAGATCGGTATCGGTGGAAGTGATTTAGGTCCTCGTGCATTATATATTGCTCTTGAGAATTGGGCTAAAGCAAACAACACATCCAAGATGGAAGCTAAATTTATCAGCAACGTAGATCCTGATGACGCAGCTGCTGTTCTTGCTTCCGTAGACCTTGCTCATGCTCTGTTCATCGTTGTGTCCAAATCCGGTACAACTCTTGAAACACTGACAAATGAAGCCTTCGTAAAGAATGCTCTGGTTAAAGCAGGATTAAACCCATCCAAACATATGCTTGCCGTAACAAGCGAGACATCACCTCTGGCAAAGAGCGAAGATTATCTTACAGCAATCTTTATGGATGACTATATCGGCGGACGTTACTCTTCCGTTTCCGGTGTAGGCGGTGCGATCCTTTCTCTTGCTTTCGGTCCTGAAGTATTTGCACAGATCCTCGATGGAGCTGCTGCCGAGGACAAGCTTGCTACAAATAAAAATATCCTTGAGAACCCGGATATGCTGGATGCACTGATCGGTGTTTATGAGAGAAACGTACAGGGATATCCTGCTACAGCAGTTCTCCCATACTCTCAGGCATTAAGCCGCTTCCCTGCACACTTACAGCAGTGTGATATGGAATCCAATGGTAAATCCGTAAACCGTTTCGGTGAACCTGTAGACTATGTAACAGGACCTGTTATCTTCGGTGAACCAGGTACAAATGGACAGCATTCCTTCTATCAGTTATTACATCAGGGAACTGACATCGTTCCGCTTCAGTTCATCGGCTTTAAGAAGAGCCAGCTTGGTGTAGACGTAGATATCGAGAACAGCACAAGCCAGCAGAAACTCTGTGCAAACGTTGCTGCTCAGATCGTAGCATTTGCATGCGGTAAAAAGGATGAGAACCTGAACAAGAACTTCAAGGGCGGACGTCCTTCCAGCATCATCACAGGTGAAGAACTTACACCTGCATCTCTGGGTGCATTACTTGCTCACTTCGAGAACAAGATCATGTTCCAGGGATTCGTATGGAACTTAAACAGCTTCGACCAGGAAGGTGTTCAGCTTGGTAAAGTCCTGGCAAAACGTGTTCTTGCACATGACACTGACGGAGCACTGAAGGTATACAGTGACCTGTTAAACATCTGATTTCATCAGAAAGCAAAAAATACACAAGCCAAGATCCAACCGCAAAAAGCGGTTTCAAACTATAGCACTCCTCTTCAATAATACATTCAGGAGGAGTGCTACAAGAAAGAATCCTGCCCGAAGGGCTTTGTTATGTTATAGGAACATTACGGAGTAATTTCCTATAACATAACAAAATCATCATACAGAACTCCGATAAATATTATCAGGAAGTTCCTTATGATGATTTTTCTGTTTTCTTTTCTAATTCTCTTCTAACTTCTTAACAAACTCTGCTTTCGGCAATGGTCTGGAATAATAGAATCCCTGAATATTGTCACATTCCATTTCTTTCAGAAGTTCAACCTGATCTGCAGTCTCCACACCTTCCGCAACCACCTTCATGCCAAGTCCATGTGCCAGGATGATCACCTGCTGCACGACCCTTCTTCCCTTCTGCTGGTGAATACAGTCAATCAGACTCTTATCAATCTTCAGTGTATTAAACGGTAATTCACTCAATGTGATCAGTGAAGAATATCCTGAACCAAAATCATCCATGTGCAGTGCAAATCCTACATTTACCAGTTTCTCTGTAAAATCTCTAATCATAACATTATTCAGAGTAGCTGTTTCCGTCAGTTCAACAGGCACACAGGAAAACGGGATCCCATTCTCCTCTACAATCTTCATATAACGTTCAACAATATCGGAATGATGGAGCTTGTACGCGACAGATTTACAGAAATCGGAATCAGCTCCTGCCCCTTCTCCATCAGTTCACGCTGAAATTCGCAGACATACCGGAATATGTATTCATCCAGCTTCACGATCAGTCCGTCCTTTTCATATAGCGGGATGAAATCTCCGGGCATTACCATGGAACCATCCGGTTGATCCATCGCACCAGTGATTCCGCTCCTGTAATCCTCTCTGTTTTTACATCATATTTCGGCTGGAAATATGCCACAAATTCTTTATTTTTAATCGCAGATTCAAATCTGTTCTCCAGCAAACGGTCCTGCATCTGCTTCTGTTTCATTTTCTCTGTATAATAGGCAATGTTACACTCATAGTTATCGCGGATACTTCTGATCGCCATAAATCCTCTGTCACAGATTACAGAAACAGGTAAAGATTTATCAATATCCTGATAAACTCCATATTTGACCATAAGATTGGGAACAGGTGCATGCTCTGCGATTTCTTCTTCTATCTTTGTCACTGTTTCCAAAGACAGATCACAGTCATCACACGTCATACATACGAACTGGTCACTCCCATATCTGGATACCAGACCTGTCTTCAGCATCTTTGTATAAGCTCCTGCCAGATAGCAGAGGATTTCATCTCCTACTTTCTCCCCGTAACTGCTGTTAATCAGTTTGAAATCTCTGATATCAGCAATTACAAGATGAAATCTATCCCCCGGTCTGGTTTTCAGAAAAGATTTTGCATGATAGAAAAACGCCTGTCTGGTATAAACTCCGGTGAGCTCATCATGTTCTACTGCAGTCAGTGCCATTACGGACTCCCTCAGCTTGATCACACTGTTGATCCTGCCCATTACAAGTTTAAAGTTATAGGGCTTCGGAATAAAATCAACTGCACCAAGATCCAGGCATTGAAGTTCTACATCTTTTGAATTACTTCCGGTCATAACGATAACCGGTATGGTTGACAGAAATTTATCTGTGTTTCTGCGTCTGAGGAATTCAAATCCATCACACACAGGCATACAGATATCCAACAGCACTACTGATAATTCTCTGTAATGCTCGGAAAGAAGTTCCAGTCCTTCTTCCCCGTTTTCTGCGAGAAAAACATCAAATTTCTCTTCCAGAAAAGAAGAGAGGATATCTCTGTTTAATTCATTATCTTCTACGACCAGGATTTTTCTTTTGGACGGTAATTCCCCCGGTTCCAACAGTTTTGCATTGTCAGAATCTTTTCTCATACTTCTTTTGTACTCCTCACACACAATTTCCAAAGCAAAGCACCTCCGGATATCCGAACCGGAGATGCTCAAATTATTATAGTAACCGATCTGTTATCTGCAACCGTCCAGCCATTATGGGAATATACTATACTTAAACGTTACAGGCAGACATAATGTCTACGTATCTTAACTCTTTGAGTTTACATTATTTTGCATAATCTTTCAAGTCTTATTCTGCCAGTTGACATGATTTTGCCACGACTTTATTATGGAAATTTCGCGCTCTGATGGACTGGATTAAGATGCATTATTTACGAGGACTGCTCTATACTTTTACAATGTACGGAATTTTTATATGCTGACAGTATAAACAGAGGCAGAAATGTTTCCACAAATAATCCTGCTTCAAACATTTCTGCCTCTGTTGTCCTGTCTGTAAATCTTTAAAAATAATATTCTTCTGAATAAATCCTCAGATCCTCTTTTGTCCATTCCCCACCTTCAATATGAAAGCTGTTCAATACCGGATAGTCCGCCATCAGTGACAGGATCAGATAACTTGCCTTTGAATCAAAAGCAAGACGGATATCCTCCACTGACGGACGGGATGGAGAAGACGGATGGGAATGCCAGTTTCCCAGCGGTTTCAATCCATTGGCACGCATATCCCTGATCGCATTTATCTGATCTCTGGGATCCAGGGTGAAGTGATCTTCTGCATGATCTTTATTCTCCAGAAAATATACCTTTCGGATTTCCCTTCCCTCCCCGGTTTCCACTCCGGCCAAAAGCCCGCAGGCTTCCTCCGGAAGATGCTCTTTTGCATAATTAACGATCTCATCATAGAGATGATCTCTCATTCTTATTATAGCCATACTTTTCTCCTGTTTTGCATCAGGTTTTTCTTGTATTTACTGCTCATCTCTTGTGGCAAATCGGCCTGCTGTTTCCTCACAGACCTCCTGCTCGTAGTCAATCGGTTCCAGGATTGTCGGATGATCTCCGCATACTGCACAGTCATGAGTATCCTTCGGCAGTTTAACCTTATGGAATTCCATTGTCAGCGCATCAAAAGTCAGAAGATATCCTGTCAGAAGATCACCTACACCGATCAAATACTTGATTGCTTCCATTGCCTGTAGAGAACCGATGACACCTCCCATTGCTCCGATGACACCTGCCTGCTTACAGGTAGGAACTGCATCCTTAGGCGGCGGATTCTTGAATACGCAGCGGTAACATGGACCTTCCCCGGGTACATAGGTCATCAGCTGACCTTTAAAACGAATGATACCTGCATGGGAAAATGGTTTTTTCTCCAGTACACACGCATCATTGATCAGAAATTTTGCCGGGAAATTATCAGTTCCGTCAATAATAAAATCATATTCTCGAATCAGTTCGCGGATGTTGGATGCGTCTACGAACATCCGGTAAGTTTTTACTTCCACATCCGGATTCATGGCATTCATGGTTTCCTTTGCTGATTTTACCTTTGCTTTTCCGATATCTGCTGTGCTGTGGATGATCTGTCTCTGCAGATTGGAAAGATCTACCTCGTCCGCATCCACAATACCGATTGTTCCCACACCTGCTGCTGCCAGATACATTGCCGCAGGTGCACCAAGACCGCCTGCACCGATGATCAGTACTTTTCCTTTCAGGAGCTTCTTCTGTCCCTTTGCACCCACTTCTTTTAAGATGATGTGACGGGAATAACGCTCGATCTGTTCATCTGTCATTGCCATTTAGCATCCACCTCCCATGAAATAAAGAAATTCTACATTGTCTCCCTCTTTTAATACGGTAGACTCTTTATCCTCTGATGCAACAAATTCTTCATTAATAGAAACGGTTACATATTCCGGCATCTCTACATTTTCCTGTGCGATCAGTTCCGGAAGTGTCAGTCCGTCTTTTACTTCTTTTTTCTCTCCTGCTACTGTGATAAACATATTTTTCTCCTTTATGCCTGCTCTCTTTTTAGAGTAATCCTTCAATCCAGCTGTTTAACTCTACCTGTTTCAGTGCTCCTGTTTTCCGGTCTTTCGCCTGTCCGTCTTTAAAAAGGATCAACGTCGGATTTGTCTGCACTTCATACTGCTCTGCCAGCTCCACATCAAAGTTCGTATTTACTTTATATACTTTAATCTTATCCTCATAATCATCTTCCGCATTTCCGAGAACCGGTGCCAGCTTTTTACACGCCACGCAGGAATCTGAATAAAAATCCACCAGAACCGGAAGTTTTTCCTTCAGGACTTTCTCTTCAAAATCCGTCTTGCTTACCCGTACTGCCATCAGTCTTCCACCTTTCTTACATACATGGTGTAAGTACCATCTTCATTATCGGTTAATTTCAGTACCTTATGCCCTTCTTCTTTCATGCTGCGCGGAACATTCTGCACTGGTTCGCCATCGTTCATGCGGACAGCCAGAATCTCTCCATCCTCCAGTTCTTCGATTGCTACTTTTGCCTTCACGAATGTCAGGGGGCATACTTTATCGGTAATATCAACCTCATCGGTTACTTCAAAATCTAATTCAGCCATTATGTTCTCCTTTCACTGTCCTTCATACGCATCTTTCAGCTGACTGCGGAAATCTTCTTCTCCCACACGCTGCAATGTTTTGCGGAAACGTTCACTTGGATTTGCATTTTTTTCAAAGAAATTAATTGCCGCATCTGTCACACGAAACAGTGTTTCTTTATCCGGAATCAGAGGAAGCAGTTCTTCTCCTTTATAGATATTATTTCCGAAGGTTCCTCCAAAAGATACGATATATCCGGAGTTCCTTTCCATGCATCCACCGGACAGCTCTTTACACAGCGGCCACAATGATTACATTTCTGCGCATCCAGTTCTATTTTGCCGTCCACCATCTTCAGTGCATCCTGTCTGCAGGCTTTCACACACACCACAGGAAATACAGTCGTCTTCCTTATATTCGATGTTCATGCCGCCTTTGATTCCAACATCGTTTTCTTCTGCTTTCAGGCAGTTATTCTGGCATCCTGTAACACCAAATTTGAATTTATGCGGGAGTTCCCGTCCGAAATATCTCTCATCAAGCTCTTTTGCCAGTGTGTAGGTGTCGATACATCCACTTGGACAGACCTCTGAACCCTGACAGGCTGTAACTGTACGTACACGTGGTCCGCACACACCGGTTCCCACACCGCCTTTTGCCAGTGCTTCTTTTACCTCTGCCAGTTCTTCCACTTTAATAAAGGGAATCTCAATGCCTGGCGGGAAGTCATATGTACATATCCGCGGCCGTATTTTTCTGCTACTTCTGCTACTGTCTTAATATTCTCTGCAGTCAGGTTTCCACCGACCACTGCCAGTCTCAGGGAACCGTAACCTTTCTGTTTCTGTCTCATATATCCGCCTTTTTTTAAGGCTGCATAATCTACTTTCTGTGCCATTTTTATCTCTCCTTTGTGTTTTTAGAGCGTTTTTTCAGATATTCTGCCACTGCGATTGCTGCATTGGCACCATCCGAAACCGCAGTTACCACCTGACGCAGTTTCTTTGTTCTTACATCTCCTGCCACATACAGCCCTTCCAGAGCGGTTTCTCCTGTCTCCCCTGCTCTGACGTAACCTGAATCATCCAGTACTGCAAATTTTTTCAGAAGATCTGTCTGTGGTACTGCTCCGTAAGCAACAAATACACCGTTCACATCTATCACAGCTGCATCTTCCAGAACTACTCCGGTTACTTTCTGCTCTCCGATGATCTCTTTTACCTGATGCTCCAGTACGAAGATAACGTTTTCCTTCTCTCTCAGTTTCGCCACTGTAACAGCGGCTCCTCGGAATTCCTTTCTCCTGTGGATCACATATACTTTCTCTGCCACATCCGCCAGGTAAACAGCATCATCAAGTGCTGTATCTCCACCACCAAGAACTGCGACTGATTTACCTCTGTAAAATGATCCGTCACAGATTGCACAGTAAGAGACACCCTTTCCTGCATATTCCTGTTCTCCCGGAATATTCGCTCTTCGCGGTGTGGCTCCCGCCGCATAGATTACGGTTTTCGCTTCCACCTGCGAACCCTCTGCAAATACAAGTTCAAAATCTGATGAAGCTTCTTTCTTTATCTCTGTTACTTCCTGTTCCATGAAGGATACCCCAAGCTTCACTGCATGTTCCCGGAAGTTTTCACCCAGATCATAACCGCTGATGCCCGGAAATCCCGGATAGTTATCTACCTGTCCGCTCTCTGCGATCTGTCCGGTCCCTTCATATTCTTTTTCTATCACTACGGCTGACAGATTAGCCCTCTTTGCATAGATTGCCGCACTCAAACCCGCCGGACCGCTTCCAATGATACCTACATCATATTTCATATCGTCAGTTCCTTTACACCTATTATTCCTATCGAATTAGTATGTTTTGTAATAAACATAATAACACCGATAATTTCCTCTGTCAATAAATAAGATTATAAAAATTTTTTAGGATTCGTTATGGACTCAGGTTATAGCAGTTACTTAATATTCGCTGTACTAGATCCAGCTGTAATCTCCGCCGGTCAGCGCAAGGCTCAGAAGTGTGTCCATCTTCTCTACCTCTTCTTCACCCTCAATCTTCTGGATCAGTTCTGCTGTATCCAGCACATCCTCCAGTGACTCGTCCGGACCGATCTCATAGTCGATTTCAGCCTCACAGTCCGGGCATGGAATCCTCTTCATCGTCTGCATAGACAGAAAACGGTTGCCGCATTTTTTACATTCATAATATCCGCACTCTTTCGTGCCGTCTGGTACATAATACATCTTTTAATTTTCTCCTTTTTTTGTTTATATGATTAGTTTTTATATGATTGGTCTTCTGATGACAAAGAGCTGCCGGTTTTGATGATTCCCGGACAGCCCTTTATTCAACCTTCTGTACATCTAATTTTCTGCTTTTTCTTTTCTGAGCAGCTCTGTATATTCTGCTTCCCTCATAGGTCTGGCATAGAAATATCCCTGAGCCTTGTTACAGCCGAACCCCTGAAGCATTACCTTCTGCTGTTCGGTCTCCACACCTTCCGCAATAATAGAAAGCTTCATATGATTTCCCATAGTAATGATCATGTGCAGGATTTCTTCTGCTCTTCCATAAGGATCTGCTGCACTTAAGAAACGCATATCCAGTTTGATCTCATCAACAGGAGCTTCTTTCAGCATATTCAGGGAAGAATATCCACTTCCAAAATCATCCATCAGAATACGGAATCCTCCCTGGCCTCTGTTTTCTGCGCATTGCAGATCAGGTCTACCTTTCCGGATTTCAGATCTGCCAGCCGATTTTCCCATGATTCATTGATATATTCATATCTCCAGCCGGTATACTGGGATATTTTATTCAGATATTCCACTCCATATCCCTTGTATACTCCACTGCTGCTTTTATTAATAAAGTCTGCGTCCTCACGATACGCCACCCGTATTGTCTTTGTCCCGCCGTACGACTGTGCCTGAACCGGAACGATTACTCCCAGAAGCAAGGTAAACAGCAGAACGAACAACATTGCATTTCTCTTCTTACCACTCATCTATCGTACCTCTCTCCTGAGTGATTATAACATAATATTCTCCAAAAAGGTATCTTTATAATGCTCGCTCAAACATTTCCCCTTACAGAATCCAGGTGTTACTTTTTAATCCCATTTCCACCACAGACAATCGAATACAAACTAAAAACAAAATTTCCCTGATTGCTTCCGGCGGTAGCTCATATTTCTCTTTTCGCACCAATCCATCAATCGTTGCTCCGAGTCGAATATTTCTCAATACAAAATCTACAGCTTCTTTGATTTGTGTGTAGATTGGTCCTGTAAATTCTCTCTTATCAAGAAATACTGCACGATCTGTTCCACGATCTGTTCCTTTAAAATACAATCTGTCTTTCTGTAAAATAACACAAAAAGGATGTGCTGCGGTAACTTCTCCATTGCCTTGACACATCCTCCTAATATATAAGTGTAGGGTTTCAGTACCCAACAGCCAGTTGGGACTTAATCCTCTCATTGTTTAAGCTGTATAATGATTAGGCATCGGTCTGACGACACCTCCTAGGACCATTGGCGTCCG
>ENA-OQBJ01000065-OQBJ01000065.1-human-gut-metagenome-genome-assembly--contig:-NODE-65-length-49558-cov-3.036131_pt1 | contig 49558 bp, 58 predicted proteins | sample MGYA00242743_ERZ504545 | MGnify/ENA primary metagenome ERZ504545 (study PRJEB26092, sample SAMD00036252) | human gut metagenome | host: Homo sapiens | study: EMG produced TPA metagenomics assembly of... | reverse complement strand
ACGAATTTCCCTTATAATTCACTTTCAAATGATTTTATGAATTATTAATCAACTAAATTTTTTAAGGTATTCACATTTTATTTTTTTTAGGCTCTTTTTTATTTCCTTTTTTTTTATGATAGAATATAAAAATGTGCAGTTTCCATGTGTCTGCACTGAACGTTTTTGACGGATAAATTTATCGCTTTACTACATGCTCATAATCGAATGACTGTTACTGCTCAGACTATAGAAGTCCCGCCTGATTCGGTTATGATCCATTTAAAAGTTATATTAATAGGAGGAAATCAAATGGGACGACTTACTGTGTTAAAACAAATCGCTGCTGATCTTGCTTCCCAGTTCGGACCTGACTGTGAAGTAGTAATCCATGATCTGAAAACTTCGGAGCCGGAACATTCCATCGTCTACATCGTAAATGGTCATGTTACAAACAGAGATATCGGAGACGGACCATCCAATGCTGTTTTTGATGCGATCCGCAATCAGGAAAAAGGAGCAACCCCCGAAGACCATACCGGTTATCTGATGAAAACAGCAGACGGCAAGATCCTGAAGTGCAGCACTTCCTACATTCATGATGACGATGGTACCCTTCATTATGTTTTCGGAATCAATTATGACATTACCAAGCTTACTATGATCGAATCTGCCTTCATTCTCTTGTCACTCCGGAAAATAAGGAAGAGAAGCCCAAAGAGATCACTCATAATGTCAATGATCTTCTTGATCATCTGATTGAAGAATCTGTAGCTCTAGTAGGCAAACCTGTTCCTTTAATGAATAAGGAGGATAAGGTTACTGCTATTCAGTTCTTAAATGATGCAGGTGCTTTCCTTATTACCAAATCCGGAGATAAGGTTGCAAATTATTTCGGAATCTCCAAATATACATTGTACAGTTATATTGATGTAAATAAGTAAAAACAGGAAAGAATGATATAAAAACAGACCTGCATGGTACTTTTCCATCAGGTCTGTTTTTCTTCTGTTTTTCTTTTTTCATCTAGCGCCGATATATCGTTAAATATGCTCTCTCTTTCATCTCCTTCCTCGTAATTTTTTTCGATATTCCTTTATAGACTGATCATAACACAGAACAACAGCATTTTTTCTCTTTCACGCGAACAGTAATTATATGGCGTGAATGGTATGGAAAAAGGTTGTCTTTAAATTTGAAATCTTTTATACTTGATATATATACAACATTTTGATGATAAATTTTATTAATCCTTATCAGACGGAGGTGCTGTTATGTCTGAACAGATTTTATCTGCTGTTCATGGTGTCACTACCATGCTCTTTGGAATTTACTGTTCTGCATTTTTTCTTGGGATCAAACCGATCAGAAAAAAATATCCTGACTATGTTTCTGTTATTTTTAGGGCAGGGACTGTTATATGTAATTGATCTGGCATTATTTGGGGAAACTCTTGCAAATATGTCCTATCCTCTGATCGTACATTTTCCATTGGTTTTATTCCTCTCCGTTCATTATAAATATCCTCTGATTTCTTCCGCTGTTTCTGTCTTTTCTGCCTATCTGTGTTGCCAGATAAGCAACTGGACCGGATTATTCGCTTTGGCAATAACAGGATTACAGTGGTGTTATTATTCTGTGCGGATCTTAACAACAACCTTAACTTTTGTCCTTCTTTATCGATATGTATTTCGATCTACAAAAACAATTTTTACAAAGAATGCACGTGAGCTTTCCATCATCGGTTTCCTGCCATTTGTATATTACGTTTTTGATTATGCTTTCACCAAATTTTCAACTTTACTTTATTCCGGAAATAAAGCAGTTGTTGATTCATGGGATTTGCATTCTGCATTGCCTACCTGGTATTTCTCATCATCTACTTTCAGGAATATGAGAATAAACAGGAGATAACGCAGTACAGCAATCTTCGTGAAATGCAGCTTCAATCCATGCAAAACGAAATTGAACAGGTAAAGATCAGCAGCCAGAAACTGGCGATCCTGCGGCATGATATGCGCCACCATCTGAGTATTATTCTGACTCAGCTGCAAAATGGACATCCGGACAAAGCACAGGAATACATCCATGAAATTAATTCTGCATATGACGATACGATCATCGCTGCCTATTCCGGAAATGAGATGCTGAACTCTGTGCTTTCCATTTATCATTCCCGTTTCACAGACAGAGGATTGTCTCTTATATGCAATGTTTCTACAGGAAAAGAACTTCCATGCTCCGATCTGTCCTTCTGTACAATCCTGTCCAATGCGCTGGAGCAGCTGGAATCACCTTCAAAATGGGCTCGGCTTACTCTTTCGCAGAAAAAGAATCACATTCTTTTCCAACTGGAAAATCCCGTAGAAAAGATTCCGACATTTGTAGATGGAGTTCCGGTTTCTACCAGAAACGGGCATGGAATCGGTGTCAGGAGTATTATTTATTATGTGGAACAATTACATGGACAGTGTCATTTTTCTATCGTGGACCATTGCTTTGTCCTGCGAATTATCATCTGACACAGGATTTTCACTGCCGGATACAATACATACATTTATTCACAGAAAGGTTTTGATAAAAATTATGAATATTGCAATTTGTGATGATGAAATACTCTTTACCCGGGAATTAAGTTCACTCCTGACGCACTGGGCGAAAAAAAATGATTTTTCACTTACCCTGTATCCATATTCCAACGGCGATGATCTGTTAACAGCTCTCCAGACAATTCCGGTAGATCTGATCTTTCTCGACATCATCATGCCACTATTAAATGGCATAGATACAGCAAAAGAAATACGCAGCATGGGACTGACTGTTCCTGTGATTTTTCTGACTTCTTCCAGAGAATTTGCCCTGGATTCCTATGATGTAAAAGCTTTTCATTATCTTTTAAAACCAGTAAATACTCTGAAACTTTTTTCTGTTATGGATGATTTTTTTAAAACTTATCATGTTCCGGCGGAAATTTTCGTCGCACATACTGCAGACGGATTCTGCTCAATTACGCTCAATGATGTAGATTATCTGGAAGCTCAGAATAAACAGGTTCTGGTCTGCCTTTCAAATGGAACTACTTTAAAAATCCGCGAATTATTTGTAAAGTGTGAAGGGGTCTTTACTCCGGAAAAAGGATTCTTTAAATGTCACCGAAGCTATATTGTAAACCTGTCGCACATAAAACAGTTCACAAGAACTATGGTCACTACCGGCATTTCCTCTGTCCCTATTTCCAGAAATAACTATTCTGCATTCAAAGATGCCTATTTTTCATATATGTTTGATTCTAACTCCGGTTAATCCGATAATTACAGCATTTGCGAGTTATCGTTCCATTTCATGTGCCTGTTTGTAGATTTCACAGGCAGCATGATTCACACATCTGTCATGTGCACAATCCATAAACGTGAGGGTTCTTTTATCTCCTGCTATCGTATATTCGCAGCAGACAGTCTGCCCTCCATTACATGTTCTGCAAAATCCCGAAATAAACTCTTCTTCTATCTCCATTTTATCCTCCTCAATTTTCCTTATGTCTCATTATCGTTCCGAGAAACAAAAATACAGGCAACAATATATTCGTTACTGTTCACAAATATTTTTATTTATTCGTCCGTTTTTTGTTGCATTTTACAACAAACAGATTTATAATCAGTATAACATAGAAATGTGCGGAAACACTATAACAAACATAAAATAATCGTAACTGTTCAGTATCTTCACAGTTACGAGTCAAAATCCATTAAAAATCGCCTTCGGCGATGGGATTTTGACTTGTATGTCTCGGGATTTTGGCATGTTCATGCCAAAACACCTCGCGGGATAGTAGACTGCTGAATAGTTACAAATAATCAAAAAAGAGGGAAAATGTCATGAACAAAGAACTTTATGATGAGGCAATACGCTCCAATATCCTGTCACGCAAACTGATCGAACAGTTGATGGAAAGTATGAATTACAGTAGTATCTCTTTTATCAACTGGACTGTAGAGGTACTAAAGATTATTAAAACACGTCTGGAACGCGGAGATAAAATCACAGACGGAAGTATCCGGAATTACTTATGATATAAAATCTTTCCGAAATTTTGTAAGCACCAATTTTTCTTCCTATATTACAAGTCAGGTCTTTGATGCTCCTGATAAGGCAGAGAAAGTATATTTTTCTCTGGAAGCCACCGAAGACGGACATTCCTACAATATGGTTATGGCAAGTTCTTCAAAGAATAAAACATATAAATGGATTTCCAGTCTCAGCGAACGCTTTTCATTAGTGGAGATGATTGCTACCGGAATTGTATATCTGAAGGATAACAGGACAGATACATATCAGCCATTTATTTCCGGAAATGGTAAATACTGCAGATATGACGTAGAAAAAGGACAGATTGTCGAATTATAAAACGCTGAGATTGATTTGCATCTTGTTATATTATGCATAATCTTAAGAATTACTGCATACAGAACAAACAACAATCATTGAGTCAATACATAGTCAATCCCCTGCCATTCAGCAGGGGATTTTAATTTAATCATATTCAGATTAGTTGTTGATAAGTTTGTCTTCGCCATTCCAGCTGTAAAGTTTACGGATTTCTTCGCCAACTTTTTCAGACTGATGCTCGGAAGCTTTCTTTCTCATAGCTTTGAAGTGAACCTGTGCACCTGCATCAGACATATCAAGTAAGAAGTCTTTTGCAAATGTACCATCCTGGATATCAGAAAGAATTTTCTTCATAGCTTTCTTTGTATCTTCTGTGATGATCTTAGGTCCTGTGATGTAATCGCCATATTCAGCAGTGTTGGAGATAGAATATCTCATTCCTGCGAATCCTGACTGATAGATCAGGTCTACGATCAGTTTCATTTCATGAATACATTCAAAGTATGCATTTCTTGGGTCATAACCAGCTTCAACAAGTGTTTCGAAACCAGCCTGCATAAGTGCGCAAACACCACCGCAAAGTACAGCCTGCTCACCAAAGAGGTCTGTCTCTGTCTCTACACGGAATGTAGTTTCAAGAAGACCAGCTCTTGCTCCGCCGATTCCAAGACCATATGCCAGTGCAAGATCCTGAGCTTTTCCTGTGTAATCCTGCTCTACAGCGATAAGACAAGGTGTTCCTTTTCCAGCCTGATACTCACTTCTTACTGTATGACCAGGTGCTTTAGGAGCGATCATTGTAACATCAACATTCTTTGGTGGTTTGATGCATCCAAAATGAATATTGAAACCATGAGCAAACATTAACATGTTACCTTCTTCAAGGTTTGGCTCAATGGATTCTTTGTAAAGTTTAGCCTGTAATTCATCGTTGATAAGAATCATGATGATATCTGCCTGTTTAGCTGCTTCAGCTGCTGTATATACCTTAAAGCCCTGCTCTTCAGCTCTCTTCCAGGATTTGCTGCCTTCATAAAGACCGATAATGACATCACATCCGGAATCCTTTAAGTTCAGAGCATGTGCATGTCCCTGGCTTCCGTATCCAATAATTGCAATTTTTTTACCATCCAGTAAGCTTAAATTACAATCTTCCTGATAAAAAATCTTGTTAGCCATTTTATTTTCCTCCTGCTAATTGTAAAAAGATTTATCGTTAAGGGATGCTCCCCTAGCAAACTATAATATGTACTGTTTCTGAGATATTCTTCCATTTCCTGCATTCCGAAAAGCCTTCCGGTCTTTTCATCAGAAATAGGTTACATCCTGCGAACCTCTTGATAAACCGGTCATTCCTGTACGTGCAAGTTCGAGAATCTCGTAATCGCCCATCAGCTCAAGAAATGCCTCCAGTTTATTATGGTTGCCTGTCATCTCCAGTATCATGGAATCCACACTTACGTCTGCAACTTTCGCATGGAAAACATCTGCTATGGAAATGAGTCCCTGTCTCTGCTCCGGTTTCGCAGCCACCTTGATCATCATTAATTCATGGCATACGCTGTTGTCCGGCTCCAGGATCTTAATATCTCTTACATCTACAAGCTTGGCAAGCTGATTCGTGATCTGCTCCAGAATCAGTTCATCCCCGCTGCACACAACGGTAATTCTGGAAAAACGCTCGTCCGCTGTTACACCTCCGGTAATGCTGTCGATGTTATAGCCTCTGCGGCTGAATAATCCAGATACTCTGGTTGTTACACCTGCAGTATTATCTACTAACAGGGATAATACTCTCTTCTGCATGTCCCACCTGCTTTCAACGTGTACATTTTCACCACGTTAATATAATAAATAGCTCGTATGGTTACCATTATATCAATAATCGTGATTTTGTCAATAAATTTTTCACACAAAAACAAATGTCTTTCTGTGACGTTACTGTTCACTTCGTTCCCAGCAACACGCTTCGCGGGATATTACCAGTGAACAGTAACTCTATGATAACTTTTGTAAAAACATCAAAATAACTGCCTATATCAGATATTTATTTCTGAACTCTTCGATCATTTTCGGTTTCAGATAAAATACTGTCTGGAAAAACTTTTCCATAGAACCATATGTCTTTTTCACTGTTTCAAAAACAGCAGCCAGATACTCCTCTTTTACATTATATATAATTGGAAGCTTCTCTGTCATTTTCTCATCTGCCTCCGGCCAGGTCTGTACAAGTCTCTGCATATATACCAGTTGGGGCTCCATATAACGGTTTGTGCGCAGATAGTCTTCATATATCACATCTTCCTCCACCCCCAGCAGACTGAGCAAAAAAGCAGTCCCGATCCCTGTACGGTCCTTTCCAGTTCCGCAATGCCACAAAACAGCACCTTTTTCCTGCCTGAAAAGAATATCGATAAACTTCGCATACTGTTTCAACACCAGCTGATCCATGCATAAATTCCTGTACTGTCTAATCATATATTCTTCCATATCATCCGGGAGTCCTGCAAGCATTTTCACAAACTGTTCTCTATTGCTGATAACCTGCACATCCTCATCCACAACCGGTACATGGTAGTATTCTACTTCTGCTATAATAGTATCCGGTTTACATTTTCTCTCTTCTGCCGAACGCAGGTCGATCACCGTCTTCAGATTGTATTCTTCTCTAAGTCTGTTCTTATCGCTCTCTGAAATGTGATAAAGTTCCCCGCTTCTCAGAAGCCTCCTCGGCAGGATGTGTCTGTCATCAGCTGTAACGATCGCACCCAGATCTCTGGTATTCGGCAGACTATGAAGAGATATCCTGCCGCCCTTCGGAAAACCGGTTGCCATATCCGGGTTTAAGATCTTAAGAATGCGGATACACTCATGAATCTCTTTTTCTGTCATATCGAATTTGTATCTCTTCTTACGTCTGGTGACAATTACAAGATAATTTACACTCAGCTGTCTGTCATCACCTTCATCCGCTCCCTCTTTTCGCATATATGCCCATACAATATCTTTACATGGAAGATTGTTTATCATCATATGTCTGGTAAAAACCAGAAATCCATCTTCTATCCTTATCTTTCCATACTTCATGATCCACCACTCCACTGTCTGCAATTTTATTACTGTTCACTCTGCTTTCAGCAATATGCTTCGCAATACATACTGAACAGCAACCAGTCTTTTTCAGAATAACACAGAAATCGGAATTTGACAATTCCTGTCAAACGTTTATAATCATGGTGTTATTGTGATTATGTGTTACTGTTCACTCCGTTCACAGTAACGTGATTATAGCAATTACCTTATGAACCGTACTTTTTGTACAGAAATTATTTTTTTGAAAGGATTTATGGAAATGGAGAATCTTATTTTCTGTCTTAATGCTACAATCCCGATTTTTCTTACCCTGATGCTCGGGCTCTTTTTTCGGAAGATCGGACTCTTTGATGATACCTTTGTCAGCCGTCTGAATAAGTTCGTATTTAATGCAGCTCTGCCTGCGCTTTTGTTTCTGGATATTGCAAAGTCAGATTTCTACAGTGTATGGAATACGAAATTTGTATTGTTCTGCTTCTTTGTCACACTGATCAGTATCGGAATTTCCACAGGACTTTCCTATCTGCTGAAACCGCGAAATATTCAGGGCGAATTTATCCAGGCTTCTTACCGGAGCAGTGCTGCAATCCTTGGAATTGCAATTATCCAGAATCTTTACGGAAATGCAGGGATGGCACCGCTTATGATCATCGGAAGTGTGCCGCTTTATAATGTGATGGCAGTTACAACACTGTCACTGTTCGCTCCCGGCGGCGGTAAACTTGATGCCACAAAACTCATCCATACCCTGAAAGGAATCGCCACGAACCCTATTATCCTTGGTATCCTGACAGGTATGGTGTGGTCACTGCTTCATCTGCCAATGCCGGCAATTCTGAATACTGCCGTAGATAATCTCGGAAAAACAGCGACTCCTCTTGGGCTGATGTCCATGGGTGGTGCACTGAAATTCGGCAAGGCATTCGCAAGGCCGAAACCACTGATCGCATGTAGCTTTCTGAAGCTTGTGGGATATGAAGCTGTATTTCTTCCACTGGCTGTGCTTCTGGGATTTTCCCATGATATGCTGGTTGCGATCATTATCATGCTTGGCTCTGCCACTACTGTAAGCTGTTATATCATGGCCAAAAACATGGATTATGACGGCGATTTTACTTCCGGTGTGGTTATGACTACCACTCTGTTAAGCTCCTTTACCATGACAATCTGGCTCTATATATGCAAAAGCCTGGGACTGATCTGAGCCCAGGCTTTTTATGTTTATATCAGCTTCAGATATTCCAGTCCGTTTCTGATTCCATAATGGAACATATCCTGTGTAATATGATCAGCCAGAGCTTTTATTTTCTCCGAACCATTTCCCATGGCAACCTTCACCGCCGCATATTCAAACATGGCGAGATCATTATTGCTGTCTCCAAACACAATGGTATCCTCCCACGGAATATCAAAGAGTCTGCACACTGCCGAGATCCCCACTGCCTTGTTAAAGCCCTTTGGGACAAGTTCAATGGTGGTTCCCGCAATCCCTGAACCACTCTCATGACGGATAATGTCATAATACTCACTCAGTTCCCTGCAGGCAGCTTCTGCATCACAGCCTTTTATCATCTTTGCACTAATCTTATTAATGCGCATACAGTCTTCATTTCCCCTGATGGGACGCCATTTAGGTCCTAAAGATTCTGTGATCAGATCCGTATACCAGTTCACATCTGTATTATATTCATCCTTATCATAATACATGAAATCTGCACCTTCCATAACCGGGACCAGACCATATCTGCGCAGGATTTCCACTGATTTTTTTGCAACTTCCGGGGGCATCTCTTTATTAAAAAGACGTTCTCCATCCTTTTCAATGGTAGCCCCGCAGGCACTGATCATACCGGTAAACGGAAGCTCTTCCAGATAACGGGAAACAAAGGCCCTGCTCCTGCCTGTGCAAAGCCATGCGTCATGACCGTTTTCTCTTAATTTCTTCAATGCCTCCTTTGTGCTCTGGGGTACACCCTTTTCCATATCGCAGAGTGTTCCGTCTGCATCAAAAAACACTGCTTTTCTGTTCACTTTCTTATCTCCTGATTTTTATATTTACGTTTATCTGCCAGTGTGCCTGCAAACTATGCAAAAAACACTGTCGCTGCCTTAACCAGGCTCTCTGTATCTTTCGCACCTGTTGTTTCATATACAGAATGCATGGCAAGCTGTGCCAGACCAATATCCACTGTTTTCACAGGAACCTGGGTATTGGAAATATTTCCCAGCGTGGAACCGCCTGCCATATCTGAACGGTTTACAAAGGTCTGGTACGGCACCTTTGCCCTGCCACAGATATCCTTGAAAATTGCAGCGGACACTCCGTCTGTACAATATTTCTGGTTTGCATTGTACTTGATCACGATTCCCCCGTTCAGCACCGGACGGTTTACCGGATCTGTCTTATCCGTATAGTTTGGATGGAGAGCATGGGCATTATCTGCAGAAATCATAAAACTGTCTGCAAGTGCCATATAATATTCCTCCTGGGTACGTCCCAGTCCCATATTGATCCGCATCAGAGTATCCTTCAGGAAAGCAGAAGCAGCCCCCTGTCTTGTACTGCTTCCCACTTCTTCATTATCCAGCACACAATGTACAGAAATGCTTTCTTCACGATTTCCCTGCAGGAATCCCTCCATAGAAGAGAATGCACACTGCAGATCATCCAGTCTGGGTGCAGAGACAAATTCCTCATTTACTCCCCACAGAGTACCCGGAGTTCTGTCATAAAGAAACAGATCATGTCCCAGAATATCTTCTGTCTTTACTTCTGCGGCCTCAGCCACAGTTTCCATAAATCTGCTCTTTCCTTCCTTATCGCTGAAAAGAGGCAGCATATCCTTCTGCACATTATATTTATATCCGTCATTTACTTCCCTGTTCATATGAATGGCAAGATTAGGAATAACCAGCAGATCTCTGTCCACAGCCACCATCTTCTCTCTGATTTTTCCATCCTGACGGACGATCAGCCTTCCTGCCACTGACAGAGGTCTGTCAAACCATGGAGACAGAATCATTCCACCGTAACGCTCTACATTCAGTTTGATATAAGCATTCTCCACCTCTATCTCAGGATTCTCCTTGATCTTAAGGGAAGGGGAATCACTGTGGCTTGCCATAATATGAAACTTCCACACAGGCTTCTGCGGAATGGAAAAAGCTATGATCGCAGAATGATTTCTGGTCACATAATAATTTCCGCCTTTTTTAAGCTTCCAGTGATCCTCCTCTTTCAATTCTTCAAAGCCTTCTTTGTCAAGCCTTTTGGTCATCTCCGTCACTGCCTGAAATGCAGTGGGGCTTTTCTCTATGAATTTCAGTAACTTCTTTGCTGTTTTTCTGTACATAGTTCGATTCTCCATTTGAATGATTAATCAAGCGGATATTCGCAATCCGCTTCGCTACTTGCTCATAACCGAATAACTGCTTCGCAGTTTATCAGAAGGAGCTTGCACTCCTCCTGATACAAGCAAGTCCCCACCCACTGCTTATTGCTTTTCGCAATTGAAGCAGGGGACTTACTTGATTCGGCTAAAATGCTACCTGATTTATACTGTTTCTTATTATAATCAGTCTGTCCTGGTAATAAAAACAGCAGTCATTATTTCCATAAGAAATATGTGCTGCTGTTTTATATCAGTCTTTAATGATCAGAGCCATAAAAACCAGATCTGTATTTCCTGTATTTGCAAGTGCATGTCCATGATTATCCGGTGTGAATGTAATATCTCCTGCTTTTACCGGACGATAGGTACCGTTGTCATTGTATTCGCCCTGTCCCTGTAAAATATAGTAGGTTTCACTTTCTCCATGATGTTCATGATATCCCAGTGAACATCCCGGCTCCAGGGTTACCTGTGCATACAGTCCACATTTACCGTTCAACTGCTCTGCATCAAGGATTTCTTTGATAATTACGTGACCATTTCCACCTGCATGTGTTCTTCGCGTCTGATTTTCATAATTTTTTGCCCTCCTGTAGGTGTTTTCTCTTTTATAGAATTTCCATTGAATATATCATAGCACTGTTTGTAAAAAATGGCAAAGTAAATATCAATGGAACATTCAGAAAGATATCGTTACTGGTTACTGTTCACTTTATTTTGCAGTATTTTCAGATTTGTTCAGAAGGCTGTCCAGAAGCTGCGAAATGGTCTGATTTAACACAGGATGTCGCAGATACGGAGCAATCTGATTCATTGGTACAAGAACAAAATCGCGGTTGTGCAGATCAATATGAGGAATATGAAGATCTGGCATATCAATAATTTCCTGATCATAAAACAGGATATCCAGATCCAGTGTCCTTGGTCCCCAGTGGATGATACGTTCCCTGTTTGCCGCCTGTTCTAACTGATGCAGTCGCACAAGCAATTCTCCAGGAGTAAGAAGTGTCCGCATTTTCAGAACTCCATTTAAAAATTCATCCTGATCAGTAACTCCGTAAGGTTCTGTGATAAGATAATCGGAAATTGCCTCTATACGGCATCCTTTTGTCTCTGCCAGACCACGGATTCCATTGTCTATATACATCTTTTTATCACCCATATTAGAGCCAAAAGCAATGTAAGCAGTATGCCATTTCCGTGTAATTTCCACAGATACAGTTTTCAGAGGAAGACCAACCGGTGCCCAGGGCTTTTCGATCTTCAGAGTGATTTTTTTAAGTCCGGAAAGAGAGCAAAGAAGCATTTCTGCAAGATTCTCTGCAAGAGATTCCAGAAGTTTATAAGTATGTTTTCTGGTAAAATCAGTGATCATATGGCTGACTTCGCCATAGTTTATGGAAGCAGACAACTCATCGGTTAATCCCGCCAGACGTGTTCTGGTAAAAAGTGTAGCAGAAATAACAAACTTCTGTCCCAGAACATTTTCTTCGGGATATACACCATGGTTTGCAAAAACTTCCAACTCTTTAATTTCTATTTTATCTAATCTGGTCTCATCCATAACAGTAAATCCTTTCTGTATGTTATTTATATTTACCATCTGTTTTTGTGCCAGTAATTTATCTACGTCCCAGGATTGCTTCTGTCATCTGGATCACACGCTTGTTTTCTTTAACATCGTGGACACGGACAAAAGAGCATCCCTTCATTACGCCAATTACACTGGTAGCCAAAGTCCCCTCCACGCGCTGATCTACCGGAAGATCCAGTGCCAGTCCGATCATGGATTTGCGTGATGTACCAAGGAGAACCGGAAATCCCAGATTCTGAAAAAGCTCCAGGTGATTCATTGCTTCCAGATTCATTTCAAATGTTTTTCCAAAACCAATTCCCGGGTCAAGCATGATTTTTTCATCTTTAATGCCGGCCTGTCTTGCAAGATTGACACATTCCTGTGTTTCGGCGAGCATATCAATGAGAAAGTTTTGATATTCTGTATTAGATTTGTTGTGCATCAGACAACAGGCCACATCATATTTTGCGATCACAGCTGCCATTTTCGGATCATATTTTAATCCCCAGATATCGTTAACCAGGTCAGCTCCTGCCTGAATAGAACTTTCAGCAACACTGCTCTTAAAAGTATCTACAGAAACAGGAATGTCAAAATGTTTTTTGACCGCTTCAATAACAGGAAGAACTCTCTGTGCTTCCTCATCAGCACTGACAGGAGTATGACCGGGACGTGTAGATTCGCCTCCGATATCAATAATATCTGCACCATCAGCAATCATTGCCTCTGTATGTTTCAAAGCTTCATCCATATGATTCCATTTGCCGCCGTCTGAAAAGGAATCAGGGGTAACATTTAAAATTCCCATTATGTAAGTATGATTCTTAGTGTCAAAAAAACGGTTTCCAATTTTCATGAGCAAAGCCCATCCTTTCTTTTGTGCTTATAAAGAAGATCAGTATTCAATTTTCATATTTTTTTTATCATCAGACCAATAGCATTCAGAAGCTGCGGAACATAAAAAACAATTTCTGGACTGCTTATCCGCTTTATAAAGAAGTGCTGCCAGCATACTGCAGAAATCTCCTTTTCGGTGATGTCCAATGGAAGACAGAATCAGTTCTTTTTCCTGTTCTGTAAAGTGCAGATCTGTCAGAATTTCCCTTGCGATTTCTACTCCTGCAATATCATGGGGAATGTTGTACTGATATTGCTGTGCACGTCCGATATCATGAAGAAGTGCTGCTGCATAGATAAGCTCTTTGGACAGCTCCAGATGTTCCTCCAGTGCATAAATGTACATCAGCCGTGCAACATCCAGAAAATGTTCAGGCGTATGACGGCAGAAGATCCGTTCACTCTCAAGTTCCTGTATTTTTTTATAGTGTTCCTGATAAACCGGGTGCCTCCAGATCTGATTGACACGACCCATATCTAAAAAATTGTTATTCATCCTTTTACCATAGAAAGGAACATTTTCTGCAGTTCCTTATCTTCTGTAAACGCACCACGGGTTACAGTAGTGATTGTTTTGCTTCCCGGTTTTTTTATTCCACGCATGGTCATACAGGTGTGTTCCGCTTCCAGCATTACCATAATTCCTTTTGGATCCAGAGTACGCTCCAAAGCATCTGCAATCTGAACAGTAAGCCGTTCCTGGATCTGTGGTCTTCTGGAATAAACCTCTACTGTACGTGCCAGTTTGCTTAAACCGGTAACTTTGCCGTTGGGGATGTATGCAAGATGAGCTTTTCCATAAAAAGGCATCAGATGATGCTCACACATGGAGTAAAAAGTGATGTCTTTTTCCAGTACGATTTCATTATTCTCTACAGGAAACTGCTTTAACAGATGCTGGTCCGCCTCATGGCCAAGACCTCCGTAAATTTCTTCACACATGCGGGCAATCCTGTCAGGAGTATCGATCAGACCTTCCCGTGTGATATCTTCACCGATACCTTCCAGAAGCAGACGGACTGCCTGCTCAATTTTCAGTTTGTCAACCATTAAAAAATAACCTCCTTTGTATTTTTGAAATGGAGATTATCCTTTTGACCAAATTAAAAAGGATATCTCCAATTGTGATAGAATGTATGTCGAAAACATTCCCTAACACAATATGAGATATCCTCTTATATTGTTTGCAACGGGTGCGGATAATATACCGTAAGACGCACTTTTCGTTTCAGTGACAACTCCCCATTCACCGAACACTTGACGCATAAAATCCTATTTTGCATATCATTCATTTCGGTATTCAGTATACCATGTAATACGATAATAGAAAAGCTTTTTTCTGACTTTTCAGAATAATTTTTTCCTGCTGCCAGAACTAATAGTTTCGAAGTACACTTTGCAGATATTCTTTATACTGCTGCTTTACATCTTCCGGTCCGACAATCCTCATTCCGGATCCAGAATCGTACATAATTCCGATGCATTTAACATATGTTCATCATCGGTACGTTCAAGCATGATTTCCATCAGATATAACGTACGGAGCTTCTGATCAAAAGAAGCCATAGCGTATCACCTCCATTTTCTGTTTTCACTTTTCCCAGTGAAACATTTTTCGCATTTACCACTCTTCACATTTAATATCACTTATCTGTTCGATTGGAATGACCGTTTGATCCGTCATGATTATGGTATGCTCGTATTCGTCTACCTTTTTTACAATACCGGAGCACATAACATAAGATCCACCGGCTTTTTTTTTCATCGGGAATAAAATAAGTTATGGATACATTCTGTTCTATACCGATATTATTTCTGATTATATTGATTTTTTCATTCAGCTGAGCAATCACTTCCTCGCTCAGTTCCAATCTTTCATCGGTTAATCTTGCTGTTTCTTTTATCGCAGCATCATGCCCGGTCAGAGCTGCAAAAGGAGCAAACTGCGCTGCCCGATCCCGAAGAGGCATTTGCGGATGATTCTTAGAGACCGGATGCGGTAAATTGATGATATCGTCATAAGAATTATTTTTCATCCTCTTTCAACTCCTTTACGCCTTATGACCGCCAATCTGTTCATTTCTGTCCCGGGCAGTTGCACCTTCCTGAAGATTCATTCCCTTCAGTACAGCGTTTTTTCCAAATTTCTTCTTGATACTGAGCATTGCCTCCTGCATACGTTTCTCACGATCCAACGCAGCCTCTTCCTCTTCCTGCTTTTTCCTTTGCGCCTCATAATCCGTAAAAAGATCCAACTGCTCATACACTTCTTCTCTCTCTACAGAGCTTTCATCCACAAGCCTGTTCGCTGTGATATTGATTCTTCTGATAAGCATGTTTCTATCAACAATCCTGTCATATAGCTTTATTACTGCATCCATTATCATTTTTGTTGAAGAAGTCTGCCGTTTCAGATTGGTCGTTCCATGTGCGTGTTTCGGAATTCTTCTTCCATAACGGTCGATCGTAACCTCTCCATGATACTGCTTTTTCCTGTCGGCATTGTTCAGATTCTCAATATCATAACCAACTGTCAGCACGATCTGGTCTGTGACAAGCTTCTTATCCACCAAATCCAAAACCATCTGGTCCGTCATCTCTTTGACGACTAATTTTGCTTTTTCAAAGTCATAAGGACAATGAAGTACCTGCCCGGAACAAACACTGTTCGTTTCCGGTTTGTAAGCCTTGACCATTTTCATGGTACAGGGCTCATATCCCCAGGCATGATCGATCAGCAACTCTGCATTAACGCCAAACAGTTTATATAGCAGATCTTCGTTATATAATTCATTCTCTTTTCCGATGGAACATCTGGCAATATCACCCATCGTATAGAGGCCATATTCTTCCAACTTCTTTGCATATCCCTTTCCGACTCTCCAGAAATCAGTAAGAGGTCTGTGGCTCCAGAGTTTCCTTCGGTATGACATTTCATCCAGTTCTGCAATTCGTACACCATCTTTATCTGCTTTAATATGCTTCGCCACGATATCCATCGCAATCTTACACAGATACATATTTGTTCCGATTCCAGCAGTTGCCGTTATACCTGTCGTTTTCAGCACATCCTGTATCATAGTCATCGCCAGTTCTCTTGGTGTCATATTATAAGTATGCAGATAATTCGTTACATCCATAAATACTTCGTCAATCGAATACGGAAAAATATCTTCCGGTGCAATATATTTCAGATAAATGCTGTAAATTCTGGTGCTGTATTCCAGATAGAGAGCCATCCGGGGAGGAGCAACAATATAATCAATCTCCAGTGCAGAATTGATATTTAATTCTGTACTGTCATCAGAAGAACCAATAAATGTTCTGTTCGGTGCTTTCCACCTGCGAGCGCTGTTGGCTTCTTTTACTTTTTGAACAACTTCAAATAAACGAGCCCTTCCTGGTATCCCATAACACTTTAATGCTGGAGATACCGCAAGACAAATCGTTTTTTCTGTTCTGCTTTTATCCGCAACCACAAGATTAGTCGTCAAAGGATCTCTATTTCGCTCTTTACATTCCACAGATGCATAGAATGACTTAAGATCAATTGCAATATAGGTTCTTTTCTTTTCCATCATTCTACACCTCCCGATTCTCCTGTGTTCTGTTTGTGATTATTTCCCCTTATCCATCGCCATATGTATCATTTTTTCAAAAGACTCTCTGAAACGCTCATCATCCTCTGCCGTTCGTTTTCTTGGTCCTTTTAGGTGATTCTTTCCGGATGCCCTTCGCGCTTTCTTGTTCAAGTGACGCTCCATAAGCATCTGGTCAATATTTTCATTGGTATACCATTTCCCGGATTGGTGAATCGCATACGCAGCTTTTCCAAGTGCCATTGCTGCCACTCCATAATCCTGTGATACAACAATATCGCCCCTATGGCAAATGCTGATCAGTTTATAATCCACTGCATCTGCTTCGGCTCCAACTACAATCACTTCACTGTAATCAGATGATAACACATGATTGGTATCACACAACAACGTTACCGGAAGATTGTGCTCTTTTGCAACTTTTTCAACAATACCGACTACCGGACAGGCATCTGCATCAATAAAAATCCGCATATCTTCTCCCTCAATTACACATAAACGGAGTGCGAACCTCGATGAGATTACCACTCGGATCATACAGCCTTACAAGTTTCTGGCCACCTGCAAGTTCTGTCAGTTCCGTGGCATATCGGACAAAATATTTACCGGATTCATATTTCGCAAGCAATTCATCTATATCAAATTCCTCAAAATACAGTTCCATCCTGTTATTAAATGGAGTAGAAATCTCATCCAGCGTCTTTCCCCATAAACCGGTGTCCTGCAAAACAAGGCCCTCCGATAAAATCACATTTCCTTCATTCTGAAGAATCACTTGCAGTCCAAATAAATCCCTATAAAACTGTATGGATTTTTCTATATCATCCACTACGATCAGTACATTCTTTAACATGTCAGACACCTCGCAATTCACATTCAATTATATGATCTTCCCAGACAAATGATCAATCTCATGCTGGCAGATCTGCGCTGTCCATCCAGACAGTTTCTGGCGCTGTTTTTTCCAGTTTAAGTCATAATACTCCACTTCTATCTTCTGGTATCTGGTCGTCTTACGGACACCATCCAGAGACAGGCAGCCTTCTTCCGTCTCATACATGTCATGCTTTGAAATAATCACTGGATTGAACATCACTACATCTATGAATCCCATATTCACAATAATGATATTCTTCTTTACACCAATCATATTGGCAGCCATACCAACACACCGTTCCCGGTTCGCCTGCAGTGTGTCCTGCAGATCCTTTCCAATCTGGATATCTGCTTTTGTGGCTGGCTCGGATGGCTGGCCTAAAAAGAAAATGTCTCTTACTATTTGCTTTACCATTTATTTTCTCCTATATTTTATTTCTAATTCTTATTTATCCTGACCGGAAATCTTTCTCATCGACTCAAAATTAGTTTTACAGCATCAATCAGATCCTCACTGAATCCTTTAATACCAACTCAAGTATAACATAGATATAACCCCTGTAGTGCATAAACTCGAAATATTCCTGTTCACTGGCAAATAAAATGTATTTGCCTTCTACGTATCCCATGTATCCGTTGCTTGTGTTATAACCTTTCATCTGCCAGTTCCCCCTTGATTTCTTTTTCTAATATTATCAGTTTACACCAAATGGCTGTGCAAAAATCCCGACAACCAAAAGGCTAAACTTCCTAAATCATTTTTGTATTCAACAGCTAAAGATAGAGAATAGCAAGGACAGGAAGTAGTTACCCACCTTCCGGACATTCGTCTCAAAACAAGAATCCTACTGGAATACTTGCAGATAGATAAGGAAAGCAGCTTATCTTCCTTTGTCACAGTAAATCCTGTGTCATAAAGCTGATAAGCTGCCATTTTGTTCTGCAGGTATTCTATTTGTTCTCGCTCAACCTTTTCTTTAACTCAAAGATATTCTCCTCAATCCGCTGTATTACAGCCTTAAAATCATCATCTGATTTCCCCGTTGGATCATCAAGTCCCCAGTTATCATCAAATGCTCTTCCAATAAAAGGACATCCCACATTACAGCCCATTGATATTGCGATATCAACATCTGGGATATCAGTAATCAGCTTACTATACTGACCATTTGCTTCCATGTCTATTCCATAAATCTCTTTCATGACACGAACGGCATCCTGATTAATCTGAGGCTTTGTCTCTGTTCCGGCCGAATAGCTTTCAAATATATCTGATGCCAGATGTTTTCCCAATGCCTCTGCTATCTGACTACGGCATGAATTATGAACACAGATAAATGCGACTTTTTTCTTATTCATGAAATGGGCACCTCTCCTTAATACATTGATTGTTCTTATCAGAATGAATACATTTTATAACAGGCTTTTCCATTTGTATATTGAAATTCTCTGCCACATAGTCAATCGCTGAGATTATGGCCATATAAGAATCTCTTTTACACCATCTTGGTCCACCAATGCTCCCCAGAATCCACATACACCGCCTGGAACAGCTTTTCCTCTATTCAATGATTGCGGAATTAACCTAATATTCAGCTTTCTGCATTGCAGAAACAGCTTTCCAAAAACAACGATAATCAATAACATTTAACGGCACTCCCATCAATTCGGAAGTGCCACTTTTTCCAACTTATTATTCACATCAAAGCAAACCTTGTCCCCTTCATTGATGTTACATTCATAGAGCATGGCATCCTCTGCTTTTATCCTTATTTCTTCGCCTGAAGAATTCGTAAGCGTCACTATTGCCATGACTGGCATGCCTTTCGGTCGCTCTTCACAACCGAAGTCCAGGTCTTCCTCAATTCGTTTTACTGTGTATATCATAGCAATCCCTCTGAAAATAATATTTGAAATCAGTTCTCCATGTTCCTTCGAATTTTCTCTATCAAAGTGACATCTGCCGGTAGCCAGGCAACACTGTCCAGTTGATCCTTCGTAAGCCATTTTGCAGCTTCCGCTTCTTTTAGTTCCAGGTGACCGGCTGTAACCTCTGCCCAGAAGCAGTCCATGGAAAGGTGAAAGGTGGGATAGTCATACTCTATAGTGTCAATCAAATCCCCTACCTTAATTTCTGTATCCAGTTCTTCCATGATTTCTCGCTTTAATGCTTCCTGAGGTGTTTCACCTGCTTCGATTTTTCCTCCAGGAAACTCCCAGCCGCCTTTCAGCTCACCGTAACCACGAGCCGTTGCAAAAATTTTATTCTTTTCTTTCATATTGTCGCAGATAACTGCTGCAACTACTTTTATTGTCTTCATTTGTTTCGTACCTCAAATCATTTATGCTGTAATATTTGACTGTAAATACCGTAATAAATCTTCTCTCACTGGATGCTGCATTTTCATCGTTACTTTCGTGATCGGTTGCATACGTCCGCGATTATCTTCTTTCCGGGCATTTCTGGCTTCCACCACAGTGAATTGTCCCATGTAATAAAAGCTTGTTTCCGCATCTGACTTTTTCACAAGCAAGTGCTTTCTTTCAGCTTCAAGTACATCTTTCATATATGAACTATCCAAGCCTTTCCCAATCTGAGAGTCCCACTTAAAAATCAGATCATCCTCAAAAGCATCCGCATAATCAGGTTTTCCATCTACATAGTTTTTTTCATCCTGACATTCTTCTTTGTGATATGTAATAAAAATGAAAACATCATCTTCAATTCTTTTCATACCATACATAATAGAGGACAAATCCTTGCCACAGTTCATAAGAAGGCTTACATCTCTTCTGGAATATTTTTCGTATAATACAAACGGACTATCCACAATTCGCCCCGGAAAATACTTATCCTTATATCTGGCAATACCGACTTTTATAATATCTTCCACCTGTGTGTAGAACTGAATATGTGCAAGTCTTTCTGTATAACTTTTCAGTCTTCGGATCATTCCTGATTGGTCATTTTCCAGAATATCAATCTGACGAAATTTCTGATATTCTGCTTCTTTACTCACGAAATGTCCTTGCAGCACCTGAATTGCTTCATTTACCTGTGATGTGCTGATTTTAATTCCATAGGTCTTTTGGTATTCTTTTATAAAATCTGCAACCCCTATATGATCTCTGTAAAGCAATTGACTTAATATTGCAAGCTCATCAGGGCGCACTCCTGAGAGAATTGTTTTGGACAAATACTCCAGTGTTAATTTCTCCTGTTCGTTTAGGCTATTCTTGTATTTATCCTTTTCCATTGCCTGCATAAAGGCATAATATGTTTTATATTCTTTAATAATTACCAGTGGATCAATTTCCTGATTTTCATAAAAATCATACAGAAGCGGAACCCGTCCTAACCGATTCTTCAGAGAAACATAGCTTTCTTTGATCAGAGTTTTCATCCCTTTGATTTTATCGATGGACTTAAATATATTATCTTTGGAAATCTCATCAAAATGAACAGTTGAAGCCCCTGGTATTGTACTATTTCCACTGATTACATATTTACGGATTACATCAGCGTTATAAGAACGGTCTCCTGATAAAGCTACCGGAATCATAAAGTTATTATTATAATTTCCAATAAAATCCAAAATAACAACATATTCTTTCCCTGGTGCCTTTCTAAGTCCTCGTCCCAACTGCTGAATAAATACAATGGGAGACTGCGTTGGTCTAAGCATAATGACTTGATTCACCTCAACGATATCCACACCTTCATTTAATATATCTCGCGAAAAAATATAATCCAAGGGCTGCATTTCTTCCGTTGCATCTGCTTCATCCATTGCCAGTCTCTCGAATGCTTCCTGCCGTTTTTCTTCATTATCAGCACCACTAAGAGCAATTGTACGGTATCCCAGAGCATTAAACTTTCTTGATAATTCTTCACACTCTTTAACACGACTGCAAAAAATAAGTCCCCTTACACGATCGCCACTGTAGCCATAATATTCCGACTGTTCGATCACATGCCTCACTCTCTCATCACTGGTAAGCTGATTGAATTCCTCATCTGTCAACTTCGCAGCCTGCAATGTTTTATCATCCAGGGAAATAACCTCACTGATACCAAAATAATGAAACGGACAAAGAAGATTATCTTCCATTGCCTGCTGTAAACGGATTTCATGAGCGATTTGATAATGGAAAATCTCATATATATTTTTGCCTTCCTGATTATCATCTCTTTTATCCGGTGTCGCAGTCATACCCAAAAACAGTTTCGGATTGAAATAATTAATGACCTTGGTGTAAATATTGTTAGAACTGTGGTGAGCCTCATCCAAAATAATGCAATCAAAGGCATTTGGCTGATACCGAAACAAATGTGCGTCTCTGTTCAAAGTCTCTACTGTTGCAAAAACATAATCCTTCTCATATTCATAGAAGCCTGCTCCCACCAAGCCCATTGTCACTTTCTTATCAAAAACTTTTTCAAAAAGATTTTTTAGCCTGCTTCGCAAGTGTTACACGATGAACCAGAAACAATACTCTTTTGAAACCAAGCTCACGCATAGCAAATGCGGATGCATAGGTCTTTCCTGTTCCCTCATATGTCAAGTAGGTGACACAAACTTTTTGAAAAACTTTTGCTTGAAAATAAAGGCTTTTTGAACCGTATTCTTTAAAAATCCTATAGAGCGTGTTCCTAAGGTGTCAAAAAATCGGCTTATTGGTGTTAAATAAATGTTCTTATAATTTTGAATACGCCAACAGCTGATCTGGAGGGATAATTACATCATCCTTTATGTAAATGGCAATTTCGCTCCCTAACATATCATTAGATCGGTCAATTGCATGCGAAAGCATCCATTTCTTGATTTTCATACTATCGTCTAATTCGTCCCATCCTTCATATGGAGGATCTCTCCATTCATCTAAATCAAAATTAAATCTATGAATTTGGTCTACCGTTGCATAAAAATCTATTTTGTAGCTTTCAGCTTTTGTTTCCCAAAATTGCTCTACTTTCTTTGCCGCAGGAAATAGCTTCGCTAAAGTCATTAGAAATTCAGGTCTCTCATGAATTCTTGTCCCGTAAGCACGTATATCATCATTCATCATAAATCCATTAACACAAAAATCATAAAAGACTCTATGAGCGATCCTATCAAGCTTTTCTTCCGTTTCTGTCAAAAAGTGTTGCTCACTATAATGTTCATAATCAATGTCATACAGATTCCCATTATAAGATACTGTCTTTTCATGAATATCAAAAGCAATCCCTGCCTTTTTCAAGAGCCTTGAAAAATTGTATTCTCAGAAAGAACCATTCTGCAGATTTTTTAATCCATTCTTTTTTATCTCTTCACATTGATCAAGACTTCCTAAAACATGAAATGCCATCACCTTTATGTCATGGACATTTACTTTAGCGATTCTATCTATATTCCGTTCCCAAAACACTTCAAAATCATTTCCACTATTCATTATCAGTTCTTCAACATACTCATTTGATTTCATCTGTAATAAATCCAAGATGAAGTCAAATGCTGAATTACATGTCCTTAAGTCAAAATCCATGCCTTATCCTTCCCTCTTCACATAATACAGTTCGATATCATACCCCAGTGCTTCCATCATCTGCACAAAAGTCCTATTCACCACACCATCAGGCTTCTTGATTACACGGTTCACGTATGCCTTAGTGGTATCAATCTCTTCCGCCAGCTTCACCTGAGTTTTGCCCTGCTCTATGCACTTTACCTTTACATCAACCTCAATGTTGTTCTTTACCATGAATCTATCCTCTATCGAAATATATCGGTTGTCTTTTTCGTATAATTTATAGTACACCAAAATCTCAATTTTTTCAATTAAAAAGAGGCCCGCCACCTAAGCAGCAAACCTCAAGCACCACAATATTTACTTCCAGATTACTCTAATCTCATTATCTGGATGAACTTCAACTCTCTCAACATACTCATCCATCAGCTCCGGTGTAAGCTTCATCACTACAAAACTATCATGAATCTTCACACGGTTATATTCCTGGTCTTATCCTCTGCCAGTGACAGCTTCTCCATCAATTCTTCATGCTTCTTCCTGAGTGCTTCCATCTGATCCATCGTTCCATATTATCTCTGGTCTTGAGATTTAACACATTATGCTTCTCATAAAATTATTTGTTCCGTACAACCTTATTAAAAGAACTAATAAATACAATTGTTAATCATATATCCTACAATATAAAACACTGCTCCCAGGTTTCCCCAGGAGCAATGCACCATCAATCGTTCACAATTATTTTTATACAGGGAAGTGCCCGGATCAGTTGGTATGATTCCCTCAGCAAGTGAGCCTGACCAGTGCTTGAATGGTTCATATAATGTTAGTATATTTTTCTATCACTTCATTTTTCAAAGTTGGTCTCGCTGCACTTTACCGTAGATAACTTCCACGAAGCTATGAGACTCGAACTCATCAGACCAACAGAGTACCTGACCAACTCCGCTTCATTAGCGATAAGGCAGCAAAATGTTACTTTCTTATTCAACCCAGCTGTTAATTCCTTTATTTTCGGTATATATCACTCGCTTTAAGCAGCCTTCTCTTGAATAACTCATATATTATCAGGAAATCTTTTCAATTATCCATGACATATTGTTGATGTCTCTTCACTCTCTCTTCCCAAAATCCAAACTAATCCATCCAGCCCCAGACTTCAGTTTTCCCCATCCTTTCACAGCACCCTTACCATTTTTCACTTCAAACGCAATGGTTTTCTTTTCAATATCAGCGGATTAGAATATGAGCCAATTGATACCGACAAGATGTTTGAATTAATTCGCAGATTACGAACTACCGTAGAATTGCTGAGTGCTATGGAATCTATACGAAAAGATTACCATAAGATTCTGGGATTATCTCTTTACCTGATGCTATCAAATCCCATTGAAATATCTTTTTTCTCTCTTCCTAACCCATATTACACATGTAAGCACTCTCTGCAAGAAAGTTTGGAAAGAGCATATAGTATCCCCACACCAGATTACTTCCAACAAGAGATGTTTTCTAAAGATAGCATCACTATTCCAGATACATTAGTATCCCCATCATTTGAATTGCATGTTCAGCTATATATGGGATGTATGGAAGGAAGCGGTCAAGAAGCACATATAAAAGGTTCTTCAAGTGACCTTTTCAAATCAATGCTATTCTTATACGCACACGGAATAGATGAATCACCTTCAATTCGCAGAACCATAGATCTTATCTTCCATTATTGCTGTGATGTAGGAGCTGTAAAGAATATCAAAAATGATGGTTCCATTGAATATTATGGCACACCAAATACAAGCAAGATTACTTCTGACATGAAAACCAGAATTCTAGAAATTGCAAGGCTTGTAATTGCTGAAGAAATCAATGCCAATATGGGAAGCATCCATCCAATGTATGATGCCGAAAAAATGACTCCATCCTGGCATGTGGATACGCTCATTGGAGGATTGTATTTTTCCATCTTCTATATGAAACCAGATTTGGAATTATTCAGACGTTGTAGACAATGCGGTCAATTTTTTACTGTAAAAGCCACATCTACAAGAAAGGTTTACTGCGATGATCTCTTCCGAAACCGATATCAGCAAAGTATGCATCGTAAAAGAAAAAGAGAAAAAGAAGAAAATCTGTAAACAACAAATCCCCTGTCTCCACCTACTGGTTACAGGGGATCATTTTATTTTTTACTACGTGGCGGAACTGCTAATCTTTTCAATACCGTCTCAATACAATTTGCCAGAGCCACCTTACTCTTAAGAGGATTCCCGGTGTAATGATACATTAAATACCTGGTATCAATAACAATACCCTGGATTCTTTCATAGTTGAGCTTATTTGTTTTCCAATCACTGACAGCTTCTCCTATCGTGCCAACAGGTTCTGTCAAGCCAAAGAAGTTTTTCTTCATGTTGTATGGCATGATAAATGCATTGAACAGAGAATCATTGTCTATACTATGTGCCTTTTCAAGGTATTCACCATATGTAACCTGCTTACTAATAGATGAGGCATTCGGAAGATGATCTGGATTTCCCGTCCATCCATACCGATAACACTTTGCATCCAACACATAATATTTTTCGTTGTAAATCATGATGCTATCAGGCATCAGTGGATGCTTTTCTTTGTACTTACCAAAATCCAGCAGCCATCTGGTTCTTGGGAAATACTGATCCTTGTTTTTCTCTCCGAAAGCTCTGTCTATCAGTTTTCCCACACATGATCAAAATCATCCGTTCCAAATAGAATGTACTTTCCGTATGTTTTTCGTTCCATATATTCTAGCATATCTAACATCCCCTGAAACAGGTTTCTCTTTCGATCGTCGTTTGTATTTCCAAGCTTACTTCTTACGATCTGTATAGATGTTTTTACATCGGGACAGGCTCCAGGTTTTTCTGGCATATAAGGAACATATAGCCATCCAAGTTTCAAAAAAGCTTCATATACGCAAAATCTATTAATCTGCGTGATGGTTTTATTATCATTTGGTGTCGATGATCTTACTGTAAAGTCTGTGTATATCAACGAGCTCACTCCATTGGGAGACTGTTGCACCAATGGAGTCTGATTTCTGAATGTCCTTGGCCAGTGCTGATTTCCCGTAGGACTGGTTCTAAACACTGGATCAGTCTCAATGTAATACTTACCGCCAAGAGAAAAGTAAAACTCCATAACTGCACGATAAGCATTTATAGGAAAATCTACCGTCTGAGGTGCCGCAAACTTGTTAATAGAAAGCAGTCTATCCTCTTTTGAAGTAAATTCAGATAAAACCTGTATCAGATGCTTTATGTCCGTTCTGATTTCCTGATCAGTCTCCGGAAGCTGATAGCCTATAGGGAAATAGACCATTGCTTTATCAGAATCAGCTTTAACACCTACAAATCTATCTCCATCTTCATTTGAATTCACATGGCAACGATTACGGATGTCTTCGCCATCAGCTACTTTCAAAGCTGAATCTATGTCCATTGAACATCACCACCTTACTGTTCAGATTCCGGATTTTGTAATGCATCTACCACGTTCTGCTTAAACATCTTGAAGCGCTGGATACCCTCTGCATACATGAATGCTCTGATTACACTTTCAAGACTTCTGTATTCTGTGGTTTCAAAAATAACTTCACGATTGAACTTGAAGGCATCATCCCACAGATATTTGATAACCTTTTCGGGGAATCTACGATTTTGCTTCATAGCAGTTCTGATTTCAGCTAATCGAATATCATCTTCTTTGGAAATAATACCAGCACTCTCTTTTTTGCGTAAAGAATCATATTCTCCAGAAGACAAATCTCCCATTTTCTGATCCTTTTGCAAATCCATAAGACGAACAAAATAAGCTCCAAGACGCTTATCCTCAGAAGAAGACATTCTTACATTGTTTCCTACAATAATGCTGTTTATTTCTGTACAGAATACTTCCCATGTAATACCTGTATCTAAGATTTCAGCATCCGCCAGGTTTCTATCTACAGTTTCAAAATTATTCTCAATCAAACGCATCTCCCAACGTCTTTGGAATGCTGTATCTAAGGTAAATACATTCTGATCAGAAGTATTCATCGTTCGATAATCGAAAGATTTGACGGAATTTTAACTTTGTGTTAGAATCACCGTAAACAATTTTTGCGATATTTGCATTTGTTATACCATATTCACTCGTTCCAATAGGCATACCATCATCATATTTTTCTGACGCAATCACTTTTCTATCTAACAATTGAAATACTTCTCCAAATATTGCAGGAGCATTACCTCGATTTATTTCTTCAATTACTAGAATATACTCTTCTGTTGGATTCAGATAAGCATCTTTCAAAATATTGGTAAACGGTCCTGCTGTAAATTGATAGCTTACTTGACCATCTTCTGCAACAACCGGTAGTATCTGACCAATAAAATCTGAATATGTATAATCTGGATGGAAAACTAATCTTTCAACATGGGTTCCTTTTTTACAATACTCATGTTCAATAGTCCAACTTTTCCCCGATCCTGGAACTCCATATAATAAAACATTCGTCCCCGTAGATATACGTGTCTTCTCCAGATCATCAAACGAAGCACCTTCCTGATCTGCATCTAAGCTATCTAATCCAATAACTTTAGTTGCATTCAGACGCAATAATGTTTCTACTCTTTTCTGATAATCATCAAGTCTATCTGAAATCACCGATTGAGCCGAAACACTTCCGCCAGAATATTTCAAGTATGGGTTCATACTATCAGATAACAGTGATTTCAATATTCTTAAAGAACCTTTTGCTTCCTTATCTCCATTTACATCTACTGGCTGATTAGTTTCCAATAATTTTCTATAAATGCTATTTTGATTGAAAATCACATCTTTTTCGCCATCAACTAGCTTAAACACTGCTCCCTCAGCTAATGCTGTGAGCAATTTCAATAAAATCAACTCACACTCAGGATCAAATGTGACATCTACTCCTATCCACGACAATAATACCCTTACAAAAGCTGACTCATTACTAGATATTACACTGTGTATAATATCCATATTAACCGAATAAGCCAGCTTTTTAGGATAACGAATACCACCTGTTCGCTCTGCACTTGCTGCTTTACTTGAATCAACAAAACTTACCTTAGCTAATTTCCATACCAATTCAAATGCAACAATCAATGCTTCCATTTGAGACTTAAAAAGCTGATTATCATTAGCACATGAAATAACTTTCTGAATATCTATGTTCTCTTCTTCACATATCTCTGATAAATAATCTGACAGCCACTGTCTCAATTCTTGCGTTAATACAGTTTCTTTGTCCTTTTGTTCTGAAAAAACAAGTTCTGATGGATGATCAGCACATTCCCACAATAAAACAGAAAGTGCTAATGTGCCTTTAACATGTGGTAGTGACGATTTAATTCCCAATTTCAAATCAAGCTCATCATATGCCATAAGATTGTCAGGTCTATTCATTCTCTATCCCCTCCTTTATATCCTTCATAATTACACTAGCTATTGCAGCAGCAAGTTTGGGTGGAACTGCATTACCCACTTGCTTCATTTGTGATCCTTTATTACCAATAAATCTGAATGTATCTGGAAAGGATTGTATTCTTGCCGCTTCTCTAACAGTTATAGCTCTATCCAAATAAGGATGTGTAAATTTACCAGAAGAAGGTGTATCAAATCTTGTGGTTATAGTAACAGATATTTCATCCTTTCTCATTCTTGTCCAAGTTCCACTATAAATAGATTTTGTTAAATGTTCCTTGGGAAGAACTTCTTTCCCAGCATTGGAGGAATCATTGCTAAACGCTCCAATGCGAGCTTAGAATGTTTGGTAACAACATGATTAAATAGTTTTCCTGAATCTCTTCTCATTTCCTTTTGATAGTCACTCTCTGGATCTGTACTGTAGGCTTGCTCTTCCTCACCTTCTCCTGAATTCAGATATGCTAAATCACTGATTGCATCCCATATATTAACAAATTTTATACAAGGAACAGGGAGCTGAGGGGCTTCTGAATCACGTTTTCCAATTATTACAGCTCTTCTTCTATTCTGTGGGACACCATAATCGGATGCATTCAGCACTCCCATATTGAGCTGATATCCCATAGAATTAAATAGTGTCTGTATTTCCTGTCGAAAGAAACCGCCTTCCGCTGTTAATAAATTAGGTACATTTTCCATTACAAAATACCTTGGTTTAACTAATTCTACAACCTTTACATAATACTTAAACAAGAAATTTCGTTCATCATGGATAGTTTTCCTTTGTCCTTTTTTGAGAAAAACCCTGACAAGGAGGACCACCTATAATTACATCTATTTTCCCTTGAAAATCACCAAAGGTTTTTTCTAAGTCCAATTGTGTAATATCACCAACTACCATTTTAGTGTTTTTGTGATTTACTCGATATGCATTAGCTATTGATTCATCATACTCATTTGCCAATACAACATCAAAGCCTTCTTGTTCAAACCCAAGGGACATTCCTCCTACCCCTGCAAACAAATCGATTACTTTAGGTTTTATCATTTTTATGCCTCCTGGATTCTTTGGCTTGCCATATCAAAATATTCTTTTGATAATTCAATACCAATAAAATTTCGACCTGCTTTTTTGGCAGCAACTCCAGTTGTTCCGCTACCCATAAACGGATCTAATATATTGTCATCTACATTAGAAAGAACATCAACAAAATGGCGCATTAAACTTTCTGGTTTTTGAGTTGGATGTTTTCCATATTTTCGTTCACCATTTGGAGTAACAGAAGTCTCTACAAAATCATGTAAAACAGCCCCATTATTGTTGAATGTTCCTGTTCTGGTTTTATATGTGAAATAAATCCAAGCTTCCGTAGAATTAACAAAGTGTAGATTCATATTTCTTGGCATCGGATTTTTCTTATGCCAAATACCAGTTGTCTTATAATAAAAGCCATATTTTTCTGCTAACTTAATCACAGTTTCAACTTAATAATAGCCATAAATACAATTAATAGAACCACCTTTTTTCATAACTCTTGCGGCAGATTCAAAGAATTGTTCCAATTGATTCAGACATTCAGAAAAATCCATATTATCCCAACCTGCATCACCAAAAAAATTATCTCGCATTTTTTTTAAATTAGTATCTCTGTCTTTCATAAAATTCCCCAAATTATATGGCGGATCGGTAATTATCAAATCTATGGTGTTATCACCTATGGATTTCATAGCTTCTATACAATTGTCGTTATATAAATTAATTACTGACATACTACTTCCTTTCACACATTGAAAAATCAAAATTCATTAATATCAATTCCCTGTTCAAACATCCGTTGATATCTTTCGTACGACATAACCACCGCAATAGGCTTACCGTTTTTCTGAATAAATGCTGTATTATCGTTTTCTACAAGTCCTTTTATAAGTTTTGATGATTGTCCTCTGTTGAACTCTGCTATATTAAGGTGTTCCATTGGGCTTTTCACTCTTTTATCGCTCAATTACTTGTCCTCCATGAAATTACACATAATTATACTTATTACATTATATACAAAAGTAATTACTTTTACAATTCTTTTTACAATATTTTAAATCATGTTTATTTACAATCTTAATTACAATTACTTTTATAATGATATAATATTCTTCTTTTTGTACAGTTTTTGATTTTATATGTTATAATTAATATAGATTTTTATACTATATTTAAAAGGAGCGTGATATTATGAGTTTTCTACTTGAAAACATCCAAACACCCTTATCTGAACAGACGGCTTATATATTAGGGGGAATTGTATCCGCCTGTTCTTATAATGAAGAACAATCCGCCTGGTTATTGCCTGTCATTCACAATCCCGGCAAAGTAACATCTACTGATTTACAATCACATCAGAACTCTCTCAAAAAAATACTTTCTGGTATGTATGCAAAGTTTATAAAAAAAACAGATGATAATTACAAAAAATACATGCAACCAAATAAGCAAGGCTTTGTTTTTTTAGTCAGTTCTGCTACAATAAAAACGCCTGAAAATCTCATAGAAACTTTCTCTGAACACATTATGATAGCTTCAGAAAAAGTAAGATGTGCTTTTATTACTGGAGCATTCGATGGGCGTAGTTCTTTGGACAAACATACCCGAATGCTTTCTCTGGACGAAAGACATCCTCTTTGTTCAGATCTAATCATTAACGTATTAAAAAGTCTGAAAATAACCGCTTCAATTAACAAGTCAAGGGATCGCATCACAGGAGGAAATCCACGAAAAAATCAAATCCGTATTTCTGCAGCTGATGTACCTGAATTTGCTAAAACAGTGGGACTTATTTCTCCAACAAGAGTAAAAGATATAGAAAATGCCAGTATTAGTAATTTCATCGAAGAGAAAGACAATAGCTTAAGCGGGCTCATTAAAATAAAAGGAACTTCGTTTATCTAAACAACAACGCAAATTAAAAAAAAGTAAGTGTTGATAAACGTTCTCACGAAGCAGGAGCCGACCAAAAATTAATTGATGAAATTTCATCAACTAAAATCACAAAGCCAACCAAAGAATCTCTTATACTGGTAAACCAAAGAAAAAAATTTCTGCTGTTACTCAATCTCAAACAACAACTTTCCCACGAGACAAAAAGGTTTCACTAAAAGCCTTGAAAATTGCAAATTACACATGTGAGATTGATGCACAGCACCAGACCTTTATAAGAAAAAAAGATGATTTGCCATATACTGAACCGCACCATCTTGTTCCGATGGCATATTCTGACGATTTTGATGTTTCTTTAGATATCGAAGAAAACATCGTATCGCTCTGTAGTACATGTCATAACCAGGTGCATTACGGAAAGGATATCGAAATAATACTTAAGCCATTATATGAGCGTCGAAAAGATTTTCTTGCACGTGTTGGTATTTACATTACTTATGCCGAACTATTAAAAATGTATAAATAATAGCACGCATGATATCTCAAATATTGAGGTATCATGCTTTTCTACCATTCATCGGTAGTGTAAAATAGTTTGTGTTTTGGTAAAAAATAACTCCTTTTTGGTAAGAATTCAGATATGACAATTCTTATCGAAAAGGAGTATTTTATGGCAGTTGCAAAGGAACAAATTCGACAGATCATCTCAGAAAACAACATTAATAGCGTTGCAGATATATACACGCTTCTGAAAGACAGTTTCAAGGACATCCTGCAGGAGCTGATGGAGGCAGAACTGGATGCAACTCTTGGCTACGAGAAAAACCATAAGGGAGATCTACAGACAGACAATAAAAGAAATGGTCATTCTACAAAAAACTTAAAGAGTCAATACGGTGAATTTCAAATCGACGTACCAAGAGACCGTAACGGTGAGTTTGAACCAAAACTCATCCCTAAATACCAGAGAGATATTTCCGGGATTGAGGAAAAAGTGATATCTTTATATGCCCGTGGTATGAGTACACGTGACATCCACGACCAGCTCCAGGATCTTTATGGGATTGAGCTATCAGCTGAAATGGTCAGCAAGATCACAGACAAGATACTTCCTCAGGTTAAGGAATGGCAGTCCCGTCCTCTGAACCCGGTTTATCCGTTTGTCTTTATGGACTGTATTCATTATAAAGTACGTGAGGATGGCAGAATCCTGAGTCGTGCTGCGTATGTAGTTCTTGGCGTTACAGTGGAGGGATATAAAGATATCCTCAGCATCACAGTAGGCGCAAATGAAACCAGCAAGTTCTGGCTTGGGATGCTTAATGATCTTAAAAACCGCGGAGTAAAAGATGTCCTTTTCTTCTGCGTGGATGGTCTTCCGGGTTTTAAGGAAGCTATTCAGGCAGTTTATCCGCAGGCAGAGATCCAGAGATGTGTGATCCATATGCTACGCAATTCTTTCAAATATGTAAATTATAATGATCTGAAAAAGTTTTCCTCGGATTTCAAAGAAGTGTACAATGCTCCGAACGAAACAGCCGCTTTAACAGAGCTGGAGAACATGAAAGAAAAATGGGGGAAGAAATATCCGTACGCGATCAGTAACTGGGAAAATAATTGGGAAGATGTAAGTTCCTTTTTCCAGTTTTCTAATGATATCAGACGCATTATGTACACGACAAATATCATAGAAGGATTGAACCGCCAGTATCGGAAAGTCACGAAAACGAAAAGCGTATTCCCAAGCGATTCTGCATCGGAAAAGATGCTGTATCTTGCCAGCGAGAACGTAGTCAAAAAGTGGACGCAGAGATACCGGAACTGGGATCAGGTATTGAATCAGCTGATAGTCCTTTACGGAGAACGGCTCACTGCTTATCTGTAAGAGAAAAGAAAAGCAGGAATGGGGAAGCTCTTTTAAACCCCGCATTCCTGCTCTCTGTCTATTCCTTCGGCATTTATATTATTGCCAGAAATTTCCGATCCTATTCCAGAGGTCGGGTGTGGGCAGAGCCCACAAAAGGCAATGATCATGATGCCTTATTTGTCATGCAAAAAAATCGAAAATGATGTATATAATTTTCCTACATGGCAATACTGTAAGTACAAAGATATATTCGACAGCCGCATAATCATTAATTCGACAGCAAAATTTTACATATCTATTTCTTATCAGAAAGATTTACTTTCCATAGACACAAGAATTTTTACACCCTCAATGTGGTATTAACCGACATCCCCTTTAAATCATATCCTTGATTGCTTTGTGTGGAGATTTAACTGATTATCTATATCCCGTCCGACATACTGCTTTCCCCAATTACTCCCATTGTATGAAAAAACAAGATGACTGGATTTGATTTATTTCCTGTTGTTTTAAATACCACACTTCCACCTTTCTGTCTATTTTTTATCTATCTACTCTCTTCCATTTTGCAACAGCATTTCTTACCCGCCAGTCAATATCCAGACGTGCTCTGCGACATTCTTTCGGATGTTTTCTTGCTGCCTGAAATGCCAGTTTCACTAAGAAGCAGCAGTCAATGCCAGTGTTCCTGTAGTAGATGCCCCAACAATTCCTATCTTCTGATCACCATGTGCTTTTAACCAATTGATTGCTTTCTCTATACGTTCCAATGGATAATTATGATGTCCATAATCTTTTTTTCCAGGTGACATTGTCATCACATTCACACCGAGTTTATGTAGCCATTTCACGGATGTACGCGCCAGATAATCCTCTGGATCATCCCCGATCATGGCAATCATTGCATAGTCTGATCCTGTTTTGCATTTCCAGTATGCACCATAAAATCCATCTGTTTCCACATCAAAATGTCTTTTCTTCATTTGTATCATCACCTTAATATCGGCCACGTTTCTCCAAAACTATTATTTTGTTTGAGATATTCCGAACAGCTGGAATTCTGCCTATCACATGATAAATGGACATAAGTTCTTTCATTCCTTCAACAAGACTGACTTCCTGCCGAACAGAAAATGCTGGTATAATTCTTTGCAGCTCCTTTCCATTCTTAACTCCCCATATGAATTTTGCATTGCTTCCCTCTATGGATTTTTCTTTCACATGTTTTACAACAAAAGGTGACATGGTTTCGACCATTACTGTAACTTTCTGAAATGATTTTTCAATAATAGAAAACATCTTCCTGATATCTTTCTCACACAAATACATGGTAAGTCCTTCGATTATTACCAAAACATTCTCACCGTGATAATCGATATCATCTATGTAGGAATCATCCATTGCAGACTTTGCGATCTGATACACTGAATCAGTTTCGGTAAGGAACTGGCTCCTTATTTTCATTGTTTCCGGCAGGTCTACATTGTACCAACGAAGGTATTTTCCCTTCATACGATAACCTCTGGTATCCAGTCCACATGCGATATTTATAACAACTGTATTTGCATGCTTCTTCAGATATTGTTCAACCATCCGGTCTAATACAATTGTTCTCGCAATCACACCATAAGTCATAGCGTTATCTTTATCTGCTTTGGAAAAGTCATAATCAAGCTTTTTCACAAGTTCTACTGCAATTTCGTCATTTATTTTAGCATTTTTCTTTCTTGTTTCTTTTGCTCTTGCATACAAGGTCTGTACCATCGTTTCCGGCACACCTGTCACATTCACTTTTTCTTTCATTTGTTTGTCGCCTTCCACTGATTTTTTTACTTCTTCTACCCACTCTGCACTATGACAGCAAAACAGTTCTTCATGCTGCATGTTGTGTCTCCGAATATCCGGATTTTTGAAATAAGTACAATATCTCTTTTCGTATTTTTTTCCCATCTTTGTAGCGTAAAACACGTGGATAGTTGTTCCCGGCACATCAATTCCATGCTGGACTTTCGTAACCAGATCCGAATAGAACTGATTATAAATACTCTGTTTTGTAATCCACGGACTTCCTCCCTTGTCAATACCAAACATATTTACAAATCCATCAATCAGTTTCTTTCTTGATTCATCTGCTTCATTTATTTTCTTTTGCATAAATTTAGGTAATTTACCCGTGTGTACCATTTTATACATAATCGGCACAATGATAGATGACTGGAGCTTTGCCATAAACGAACCTGCTTCATCCATATCACTGCTCCCAATGATGCCATGATCTATATGGATTCTTTTCCGCTGAATCAGAAGGGATACAAAACTTCCTCCAAGGGAACATCCATACGCCTGCTTTAATTCTCCCACCATACTTTGTTCTGATTTCCTGCTCAATTTTTTTCACATTCATCTTCCATCGAATAAAATTCTGTTTTCTCGTTTGGATCAAATCCATCATAAGAAACTGCTACCGTATAAAAATAAGAATGTAACCCATCCAGTACATGATCAAAGCTATTATACAGGCAACAGGTACCGGGAAATAAAAATATCACAGGTTTACGATTGTCTCCACTTTCATAAAATTTCATAGCTAGTCTCCTTCAGGCTTTTCTGACAACACAATGCATCCTCATACCTTTGCGGATTTCAAATTTTTCTACTTTTAATCCTACTTTTCTGCAGCATTTCATGACCACATCTCTTGTTGGAACCCGAACATCTCCATGTCCGCATATATTTGCCAGAGGCATTTCCAATGTATTCATCAGCCATACCAATACTTTATTGTCACTGGTCACATCCCGCAGGATCAATCTTCCATTTGGGCGAAGACATCTTTTTACACTGTCAAAAAATGCCTGTGGATCCGGATAATGATGAAAACTCATAGAACAAATAATTGCATCAAATGAATCATTTTCAAAAGGAAAGTTCTCACAGTCTCCTACAACAAACGTTGCATTTGAAATGTTTTTCTTTTTTGCCTGTTCAATCATGGCCGGAGTCAAATCCAGACCTGTATAATGTCGGTCTGGATATTTTTCTGCTAATAAAGAAATCATCGGAGCCGGTCCACATCCAGCGTCCAATAAATCTCTAAATGGCTCTTTCTCTAATTCTTCCAAAATATCCGGATAGTCCTTCTTACACATTTCGTAAATACCCGCATGGTTACTTTCATATCTTCCTGCTGCTTTTGTAAATTCAGCAATTGACAGTTTTTTGTATTCTTCGTTTTTCATGTTGTTTTCCTCAAATCACACCTGCACCATAAACCAATATTTTCATAGAAATCCGTCCTCTTTACATTGTCCAGTAAATCGCTATCATATATGTTAGTTTTATCTAACCTTGATTTTCTAAAAAACCGTGTGAAAACAAAACTATAATTCCACACGGTTTCTTTTCTTATATATTCAGTATATCACTTTTATCTGGTTTATCAACCAGATTTTGTCTCAATTTGTTACGCATTGCGTAGCCATTTGGAAAGACCAGTACATCGTTTTCGAAATATACACCAGAGCACATTCTCTGCTCTAATCTCTTGGTGTTAATCCTACATACATATCTTTGTACTGTTTGGCACTCTTTTCCCAGGAAACATCTTTATTCATATCGCGGATCACCATATCATCCCAGGATTTTCTGTTCTCGAAATAGATAGTCTTTGCTCTGTTGATCGCATCGTAAAGCAGCCCGCTTTCATATCTGTCAAATGTAAAACCGTTTCCTGTATTCTCAAACATATTATAAGGCTGAACCGTATCTTTAAGTCCTCCGGTCTCTCTTACAATCGGAACTGCACCATATCTCATGGCTATAAGCTGTGTAAGTCCACATGGTTCAAATCTTGATGGAACCAGAAGTGCATCACATCCTGCATAAATATTGTGAGCCACATTTTCATTGTAAGCAATATATGCACAGAAATTGCCTTTATATTTGTTTTCATAATAGCGGAATGTATTTTCATACTGAGAATCACCAGTACCAAGAACAACCACCTGCGTATGTTCATCCATAATTCCCGGAATTACGTCATTTACAAGATCAAGACCTTTCTGGTTGGTGAGACGTGAAATAAGTCCGATTACCATCTTATGCTCATCTACATCCAGCCCCAGAGATTCCTGGAGGGCTTTTTTATTAATCTTTTTATTCTTTATCGCTGACTTCTCATCATAATCAGCAGCTAACAGCTTATCAGTTGCAGGATTCCAGATATCCGTATCAATACCATTCACAATTCCCAAAATCTTATTGTTGTGATATCTTAAATGCTCTGCAAGTCCCTCTCCATATTCCTCTGTCTGAATTTCCCATGCATAAGTATTACTTACAGTTGTAACTTTGTTGCTGTAAGCGATACCACCCTTTAACATATTGGCATCCAGCCAGTTCTGGATCATGCAGTCCTTATTAAATACATAATCAGGAAGTCCTGACCAGTATTGAATCTTTTTTCTGTCATAAATACCCTGGAACTTCAGATTATGTATTGTAAGTACTGAAATTGCACGTCCTACATCTGTATCCTGAAAACAGGTTCTCAGATAAAGTGGTACTAAAGCTGCCTGCCAGTCATGACAATGCACGACATCAGGAGTCCAGTTCAAATAATTAAGGGCAGCAAGGGCAGCTTTTGCAAAATAACAGAATTTCGGAATGTCATCTATGAGATTCGTATATGGATTTCCCCAGGAGAAGAACTCATCATTATCTATAAAATCATAGACAACCCCATCCTCCTGATATTCCATAATTCCCACATAATACTGCTTTCCATCAGAGCAGAGATTCATATCAAAGGAACCCCTGTATTCCATCTTTTCCTGAAATTTCTGAGGAATACATTTGTATCTTGGAATAATGACCTTAACATCAATGTTTAATTTTGCCAGACTCTTTGGCAGGGCAGACATTACATCTCCCAATCCACCAGTCTTAACAAATGGATAACATTCTGATCCAATAAAGGCTACACTTCTTCGCGGTCCCAGATCAGGCTGTCTCGTTGGAATGTTCTGTTCATTCTGTTCAACAGATGGCTCCTGAATAATTACGGCTTGCTTAACAGAAACATTCTCTACTGTTGGAGCAACAGTCTTAACAGCTTTTTGAGGACTGTTTTTTGCACTGCTTTTTACACTGCTTTTTACGCTGTTTCTTGCATTGCTCTTTGTGTTACTCTTTGTATTACTCTTTGCATTGCCTTTGGTACTGCTTTTGGTACTGCTTGTTTGAACTGTTTTTTTTCTCATATCATTGATCTCCCTTTTGCATTTTACAAAGTCCGAAATCTATTACGTCTTAACTAAAATGTCCTCCGGTAAGTTCCTGATAAACATTCATTTTGCAGATATTTATCATTTCCTGTTAATCTCAATTATAACACAAAATGCGCAAAGTAACTATTATTATCTGAAATGCTTCCATCACTTAACTCTTACCTGAATGATACAAGCTGGTTTATTCCTTTTCATTATATCTGCCTCTTTTATTTTACAGATACACTACATAGAAAAAGGGATCTTCCACTCAGTCAATTTGAATAAAAAACATAATCTGTTTTTATTTCACGCATTCCATAATTATCATCTCACATCTGTCATATCCAAGCTGTGAGCTGTTCAGGCACAGTGTGTAATTGCTGGCTTTTCCCCAGTTCTGATCTGTGTAAAAGTTATAATTTGTTCTTCGCCTTTTATCTGTGTCTGCCATCATTTTCACAGCTTCCTTCTCTTTTACATTGTATAAACCAGTGATACGCTTTATTTTTTCCGGCATGTCCCCATGAAGAAATACATTCAGCACATCGTCCCGGTCTTTCAGGATATAGTCTGCATTTCTTCCAATGATCACACAAGGCTCCTTCTCAGCCAATTCTAAAAATGTATCTTCTGTTTTTGGGCATTATTACTATGTATTTACCTATAGTAATTTTAACTTCCGATCTACACCCTGCATATCTTTGCTCTGCTATAGGTTTCTGTTATCTGTAATTATAACTGATTTCTTTTCATTTGATAATTCACTTTTCGGCACCAAAAAGTGCCCCCTGTATAGCAAAAGTGACGGCAGATATTGCCTGAAAAACCACCTGGGAAAAAGTTTCATTTTGATACTTTATATGTTAAAATGAAACATATCGTATCAAGTGAGGGGTTTTACAGATGTCTAAAAAGAAATATAATCTGAATACAATTTACATCTCTGAGCGTCTGCAGGAGAATCTGAAACCGATTTCACAATCTGCATTCACTGCTGTGACCGCTCCCATGGGATATGGAAAAACAACTGCTATCAACTGGTATCTGGACAAACAGAGCAAAAACGGAAATTCCTGTGTGATCCGGATCAGTATTTATTCTGATAATCTGTCTGTTTTCTGGCAGAGCGTTCAGAAGGCATTTGCCTTCGCAGGGCTTGATTTTCTGGATAATTATAGCTGCCCTTCAGATGCTGCCAGTGCCGGGATGCTTGCTGATGAGCTTTGTTATTCCCTGAGCGGTCAGACCTCTTACTTTATTTTTATTGATGATTTTCATCTGCTGGGTGAACCTCATGTTGCAGATTTTTTTTGTATGCTTGCCAACAGACTGCCTGAAAATATCCACCTGATCGTATCCGGCAGAAATGCTTTTCTGTCCGGAAAAGAGATTCTCCGTCTTGGCAAAAAGTTATATCAGATCCATACCAGGGATCTGTGTCTGAACCGGCGGGAGCTTTCTGTCTATACCCATCGCTGCGGTGCCAGCCTGAACGAAGATCAGCTGAACACGCTTCTCTATTCCAGTGAAGGATGGTTCTCTGCAGTCTATCTGAATCTCTGTACCTTTTTTGAGAGCGGACATTTTCCTGACCATACTTCTAATATCTATGATATGTTTTCCTCTGCTATGATCGCACCTCTCTCTGATGCACAGCAGGAATTTCTCACTGTTATGGGACTTGCAGATGAATTTACCGTTGAAATGGCACTTTTTATTACAGGGAATCCGGAAGCTGGACAGATTCTTTTCCTTATGACCAGACAGAATGCTTTTATCACTCCTTTGTCCGATGGAATCAGCTTCCGTTTTCACCATATGATGAAGGAATGTACACAGCGTGCCTTTGCCATGCTTTCCCATGAAAAACAGACAGATTTCCGGAATCGTTACGGACAATGGTATGAATCCCGGGGACAGTTTCTGCAGGCACTTGCTGCCTATAACAAGGCTCTTAACTATGATGCAGCACTTGCTGTTATCCAAAAGGATGCAGGAATCCTCCTGGCTTCTCTTTCGCCGGAAAAGGTTCTCGCATTTCTTGATGTCTGTCCAACAGAAATCCTGAAGAACAGGCCTCTGGCCCTTCTCGTATTGATGCGCCGTATGTTTACCTGGCATCAGATTCCCAAAATGCTGGAACTAAAGCAGCTTCTGACAGATACCATAGCTGAAGATAACACTTTGTCCGAAGATGAGCGAAAGAATCTCTCCGGAGAATGTGATCTTATTATGAGTTTTCTGATGTATAACGATATCACCGGTATGAGCGTTCTGCACCGTCAGGCCAGTTCCAAAATGACCAGACCTGCCATCAGTATCCGCAAAACAGGAAGCTGGACCTTCGGTTCTCCTTCTGTTCTGATGATGTTTCACCGCAGATCCGGAACCCTGGATGCAGAACTGACAGCTATGAATGAATGTATGCCCCACTATTACAGGATCACCCAGGGACATGGACAGGGTGCGGAATTGCTCATGAATGCAGAGGCAGCATTTATGCAGGGGAATTTTTCAGATGCACAGATTCTGCTGGAGCAGACTTATTCCACCATTGCATCAAACGGACAGCACAATATTTCGCTCTGCTGTGATTTCCTTGCTGCAAGGCTTTCCCTTTTTCAGGAGAGTGTCACCTTTGTGAAGAACCCTGAAGTAAAGCGTAAGGAGCTTCTGTCTCTCCACAATATGATGTGGCTGAATATTTTTGACAGTACTTATGCTTACTACTATACATTAATTAGAATGCCGGAAAAGATTCCTGCATTATTTAAAGACCATATGTTATCCACTGTCAGCTTTCTTTCTCCCTGCAGACCTATAATGGAAATGATCGAGAATCAGGTCTTTCTTTCACAGAAAATGTACGCAAAAGTTATAGGCAGAAGCGAAACGCTTCTGCCTGTCTGTGAAAAAATGCACTATGAACTTGTGTCTCTCCACGTTCAGATCCAGACCGCTGCTGCTTACGCAATGCTGGGCAAACATCATGATGCACGACAGCTTCTGCTGAAAGCCTTAGGACACGCCATGCCGGATGGCTTTCTGATTCCGTTTGTAGAAAATTATAACTATATCAAGGACGTGCTGGGCAGTATTAATTCCATAACACCAGAGCCTTTCACAGACCGGATCCTTTCCCTTGGTTCTGTTTATGAACAACACTGCCTCCGCCTGTCCAGCCGTAATTCCAGACCTGAGATCCTAAATATGCTGAACAGCAGAGAAGCAGAAATCGCAGCTTTGATCATCGACCGTCTGAGCAACCGCGAAATCGCAGAGAGGTTATTTCTCTCTGAAGGCACTGTGAAGCAATATATCAACCAGATTTATTCCAAGTTGATGATCAACGGTGATACACGCACCAAAAGGAAACAACTGGCAGAGCTGATTTCTTCCATAAACAAGGGCCTTACCTGACACTTTGAGAAAAAAAGCAAGGAAATTCACATGACCAAAGTCTTGCGATTTCCTTGCTATTTGGCAAGAATTACAAATTTAAAGTTTTTTACTTATTTGCATTTCTGTTTCCTTGAGAATATCCTCGGAAATCTCAGTTTTATTCAGCATCATGTCTGCTCCCGGATTACGATAGAAGGAAAAATCCCTATCTCCATCCGGATATGTATGTACCATAGCAAGCGTAGTATGAATTTTTTCATCTGTACATAATCCAATGTCATCAATTCCTGCTTCTTTTATGGCTGCTCTCAACTGATCTCCAAAAAAATCATTACCAACCTTACCAATAAATGCTGTATTATGTCCCAATTTATAACGCTTTATTATAATAAATCATATTTCACTATATCAAGCTTAACTGCACCATCAGCAAAGAAAGAAATCCCCTTTGCTTCCTGCTTTGTAAGAATTAACCGCAGACATAACCTGCTCGCCGTCATTAATAAATACTTCCACACTAAACTTATCCAAAATCACACGCAGTTTTAGTTCATTGCTGTCACCGTTTACCAGACAACTGCTCTGATGAACCAGCGCCCGTTCGCTTCCTGAGAATTTTCTATCGATTTTTAAAACAGATTCATCCGGACGGAAGCATAATGTAGAATGATATTTCTCATTCTCTGCAAAACAGAGTTCAAATTTTTTATAAAGATTGTCTTTATCCGCCGGTCGTATCACAAGTTCCAGATCTACAATTCGTCCTTCAATCTGATCCAGTGTGAGCCTGGTATCTTTTATCACAACATTGTTATACTCGACTTTGTTTGCACGCATGGCATTAAGTTCTCTGACCGGAACCTGATACAATCTTCCGTTTTTAACAGACAGTTCTCTTGGAAGACTCATTTGTGCGAACCATCCAGAGTCATTGCATCGATATGCAAGCGTATCCCAGTTCTGCATCCAGGCGATCATAATTCTTCGTCCATCCGGCGCAAGCAGTGTCTGCATTGCGTAATAGTCAATTCCGTAATCAACAGCTTGACAAAACTGTTCCTTTAAAGTATGTGTCTCAGGATCCAACTCCCCAATAATACATAACGTTCCATTTCCATTATGAAATTCTAATCCTTCCGGAAGCATATCCTGTGGACTTGTCAGAAGCACATATTTGCCGTCCAATTCAAAGAAATCCGGGCATTCCCACATTTTTCCATAACGATTTTGATTCTTTGCCAGAATGCTTACAAATTCCCATTCAAAGCCATTTTTACTTCTGTAAAGAAGGATCTGTCCGCTTCCATCAGCCGGACGACTTCCTATAACACAATAAAAGTTTCCATCGTTCCCTTTCCAGATTTTGGGATCACGAAAGTCTACTTTACTAGCCCCCTTTGGAAGATCTTTGGCTGTCAGAACCGGATTCTTATCATACTTTTCATAATCCTTACCATCTCCAACTGCCACTGCCTGTGTCTGAATATCCCTTACAGTTCCGTCTTCCAGTTTCTCCTGATTTACAGAAGTATACATAAGCAACTGTCTGCCATCCTCTAATTCTATGGCACTTCCTGAAAAACAGCCGAATTTATCATAATCTTCATCCGGTGCCAATGCAGTCGGAACATAGTTCCAATGCAATAAATCCTTACTCACTACATGTCCCCAGTGCATACTGTCCCAATGTGTGCTATACGGATTATACTGGTAGAACAAATGATACTCTCCTTTATAATAGGAAAATCCATTTGGATCATTCATCCAGCCAACATAAGGAGTTATATGAAAGGCTGGTCTTTCTTCCTCTTTGATCTGCTGTCCCTGTATAAATTCATATTTTCTTGCCTTTTCCAACATTTCGCTCATATAGTTCCTCCTGTCAAAATGATATCTTCTCTTATTTTTCACTGCTTAATGAATCCTGATACTGGTCAAAATATTTTTGCTTGATTGAAAGGTAATCGGAAAGCCCGTACTTCTCCATTTTTTTCAGATAAGAATCCCATTCTTCATCAATTCCTCCGTTCAGGATCCAATCTGCTTTCTTCTGTTCTGCATATTTCTTAATATCTGTATCATACTGTGACACTTTGTTTGTATCATCAATACTCATAAATACATTAGGATAAACATATTTGCTGTTCATATCCTGTAAATATGTCTCATGCATATTATCCAGACGCCATTTCGCATCTTCCGGCTGTGTTACATATACGCCATAATATTCATTTAATATAGCGAGAGGACCATTTACAGATTGCGCTTCACGTACTTCCACCGGTGACTGATCTCCTAAGTCCATATGCTTTAACATTTTTTCGCCATCTTTGTTTACAGACAGCTCAAAAATATTAAAGGAATCCTTCTCTCCATAGGTTCCCCAGTTATTTTGCGGAGACTGAAGGGGTGCATACATCTGATCGATCCATGCGGCAGCAAGTGCCGTGTTACGGCAGCTGGTAGTAAGCACACATCTTCCTCTGTCAAAACCGCTGGTCTCACTGTTGTTCTGTCTGGTGATATTTCTCATTCCATCCGGTCCGGTCAGTGCCGGAAGCATCACATAATCCGTATTGTTGTCTATATTAGCAATATCCCATGTGAAGCAAAGTCCATAACGGTGATTCTTTCCTTTTGCAACATAAGTAGACCATTCCTGTGTAAATGCTTCCGGATCGATCAGATTCTCTGTCACAAGTTTATGCAGCCATTTGATACCTTCTTTGTATCCTTCCTGAACCGTTGTATAAATCACCTTACCTTCATCTGTTACAGCAAAATGATCTCCTGTGTCCCCATAACCATCTCCGAATCCATTTATTAAGATTGAAGGATCCTGATCTCCGTTATTGATAATAAATGACATCGGTATTACATCACCTTCAATGGAAAACTCTTGTTTCAGATCATCTGCATGATCTCGAAATTGAATCAGTACCTGCTCCAGTTCATCTGTTGTGGTTGGAATCTCAAGACCAAGATAATCAAGCCATTTCTTATTAATATAAGGAATATCTCCAATGGCCTGAATTGCTTCTTTTCCGGAACCAAGCTGTTCAATCCACGGAAAAGAGTAAATATGTCCATCCGGTGCTGTACACATGGTTCTGTATTCCGGGTATTTTTCAAACACAGCCTGAAGGTTTGGCATATATTTGTCAATCAGATTTTCCAGCGGAATAATTATTCCCTGCTTTGCATAACGCAACAGATCATAATCACTCATGCCTGCATTAAACAGTCCATCCGGCAGATTTCCAAACTGAGCCAACGCCAGATTCTTTTTATCTGAAAACTGATCTGATACAAAGCAGGTCCAGTCAATATGAACATTTGTCTGTTCTTCCATTCTCTGGAAAATCACTCTTTTATTTGGATCCTGTGTTGAAGTGGCCGGTGCACTGGTAATAAAAGAAAGCTCCTCTGTTTCTTTCAATGGAAACTGTACATCCGATACCGGTGTATCCGGATTAATCTCAGCATCAAGCCTCTGCTGTTTTCCACACCCCATTATACTTACCATCATTGTTAAAGAAAGTCCAAGTGCAAGCAAACTTCTTACTCTGTTTTTCTTCATATCTGTATCATTCCTTTCTTTAGCCTTTTACCGAGCCAACCATAATTCCTTTATCAAAATATTTCTGGAAAAATGGATACATCACTAAAAGTGGTAAACTTGATACTACAATTGTTGCATATTTCAACTGTTCTGCTACCTTTGCCATCTCTGCTGTGCTTTGGATATCTGCAATCATTCCCGGCTGTGGAGTATTCTGCACCAGGATTGAACGCAGTACCAGCTGCAGTGGCTGAAGATTTGCATCGTTCAGATAAATCATCGCATCAAAGTAGCTATTCCACATTCCGACAAATGACCACAGTGCCAGTACTGCAATGATCGGTTTACATACCGGCATCATAATTTTGAAAAAATGCTGAATTTCATTAGCACCGTCAATTGCAGATGCTTCTCTTAATTCTGCCGGAATTGACTGATAATAAGTTCTTGCAAGAATCATATTCCAAACATTAAATGCTCCCGGAATCAAAACCGCCCATACTGTATTTACCATATGCAGCTGATTGATCAAAATAAATGTTGGAATCATTCCTCCCCCAAAAAACATTGTGATCAGAAAAATCAGATTAAAAAATTTTCTTCCCACAAATTCTTTTTTTAGACAGAGGAAAGGCTGCCAGTAATGTTACAAAAAACTGAGATCACTGTAAATACAAATGAATACAGAAAAGAATTCAAAAATCCGCGCCAGATCATCTCATTCTCCAGTACTCTTCTATAAGCATCCAAAGTCCAGTCCTTAATATCAGAGCTCAGTCCCTGATTATTCAAAACAGTAGGATCCATAAAAGATGCAAGTACTACATATATAATTGGAATCGCAATAGAAAGTACAAACAGTCCAAGAATCGTGAATCCAATTCCAAGGATCAGACGATCTGTCCTTGAATATTTTCTCTTCTTTTTCTCCATCTTCTCTTCCTCCTATAATCCCTCTCCATCATTCAGCTTCTTTACAACCCAGTTTACAAAAATCAACAGAATTACATTTACAACTGAATTAAACAGACCTACTGCCGTAGAATAACCATAATCACCGTTCAAAAGACCGATGCGATATACATATGTAGATAAAATTTCTGATGCCGGCAGGTTCATATCTGTCTGCAATGCATATGCCTTCTCAAATCCAATGCTCATAATATTTCCTGCCTGCAGGATAAACTGAATTACAATAATGTTCTTAATCGCCGGAAGCTCCACGTACCAGATCTGCTGCAAAAGGTTTGCACCATCCATAACTGCCGCTTCTTCCAACTCTTTGCTCGCATTAGATAATGCTGCAGTATACATAATAGATGCCCAGCCTGCAGTCTGCCAGATTCCACTTGCTATATAAATAGTACGGAAAGCAGATGGCATTGTCATCCAGTTTGTGCTAATCCCAAGCAGCCTGTTCAAAGGTCCTACCGGTGATAACAGCATACGAACCATACCACAAAGTACTATTACAGATATAAAATTCGGCATATAGATCAGAAGCTGTACTTTTTTCTTGATCCCTGTTTTTTGAATACGATTCATAAGTAATGCCAGAATAATCGGAACCGGAAATCCCCATAATAATCCATAGATACTCAGCTTTAATGTATTCATCAGATAGTTCATAAAATCCGGTGATGATAAAAAACGTCTGAAATATTCAAGTCCAACCCATGGACTTCCAAGTACTCCCTTGATTACATTATAATCTTCAAACGCAATCAAAAGCCCTCCCATCGGGAGATACTTAAAAATGATTGTCAGTAAAAGTCCCGGCATTAAGAAAAAAAGATATAACTGCCAGTTTTTCTTCACATACGTAACCTTATTTCTCCACGTCTGCTTGCTTACGGGCTTTGCTTGGTTCTGCACTGTTTTCATGCACTTTTTCCTCCATTCCTTTCATACATTGTTCATGAAACCGGTTAAGTAACCGGTTACTTTATAATCTGATGTTACTACATCACACACTCTCTGTCAACACTTTTCTTCATTAAAATAACCGGTTACGTAATCGGTTATTTTAATATTGCCTTTTTGTATAATAATTGCTATACTAAAAAAAATATTTGCATTTATTTATAAGGAGAATAAGTTTCATGTCAAAAAAACAGGTGACATTTGCAGATATTGCAGCATATACCCATTTTTCAAAAACTACAATATCAAGATATTTCAATCATCCTGATTCCCTTACACTTGAAAATCAGGAAAAAATTTCTCAGGCCCTTGATATCCTTGGCTATAAAAAAAATAAACTTGCAAAAGTCTGGCGAATGGAAAAAGTGAATTTATCGGAATCATTATTCCGAATCTTTATCTGCATTATTATTCTGAAATGCTGACACAACTGCTGTCCAGCTACAGTGATTATCACTACAAATTTCTCGTCTTTAGCAGTGAACATGGGGCTGAAGAAGAACAGCAATATATTGAAGAGCTCCTATCCTATCAGATTGAAGGTCTCATTGTTTTAAGTCATACGCTGTCATCAAAACAATTATCCTCCTATCAGATTCCCATCGTTGCCATTGAACGTGAAGCGGAATATATCAGCAGTGTTACCACTGACAACTATATGGGTGCGCTTCAGGCTACCACTCTGCTGATCCGTGATAAATGTGATATACTGATCCACATCAATGTCAATGTTGAGAAAACAGTTCCTGCTTACGACCGTATTCGCGCATTTAAGGAAACCTGTGAAGAATATCAGGTTCCTTATGATATTGATCTAAGTGTAAGCGGTAATTCTTATCAGGAAATTTTAAATGAAATAAGACGCATTTTTACAAGAATAGAAGAGAAATATCCCAAATCAAAAAAAGGTATTTTCCTTTCCAACGATACTTATGCAAACATGTTTCTTAACCTGATTTTCCAGAAATACCGAGAATTACCCTCTTTCTATGAAATCATAGGATTTGATAATTCTCCATTGCCAGTGAGGCAATTCTCCCAATCACAACCGTTGGTCAGCAGATTGATATTATTGCACAAACTGCCATGGAGCTTCTGGTTCAACAGATGGAAGAACAAAAAAAAACGTTCCCCTAAACCACTGGAAAAGCCTGTCCATAAACAGATTACTCCAATATTGATTCGCCGTAATACAACCAGTTAAAACTAACCTTTCATTTTTCTCCGGAATACAATCTGTCCCAGAAATATTTCTGCCATATCGGATATTGGAATACTTAATTATTTGGGCAAAAAGGGGATGCCGAAAAGTGGTATTAACCGGCATCCCCTTTATTGATTGTATTATCTTATTTCATATGATCTTTTTCAGTTATTTTGCGAATAACCCGGCATGGATTTCCAGCAGCCAGACTATATGGAGGAATATCCCTTGTCACAACACTTCCTGCTCCTATTACACATCCCTCTCCTATGGTAACACCGCCACAAACAACCACATTGGATGCCAGCCAGCAATTATCTTTTATAGTAATCGGTTTCGCATAAACTTTATTGTAAATGACTTGCTATTATCATCAAATGGTATATCCAGCCGACTTGTAACATCCTCTGGATTTACATTCTGAAACTCCGCAAGGTAGTATTGATATGGTTTCATTTCCAGATTATGTTTTTCATAGTAATCCTGTAACATTCTAAATCTCCTTATTCCGTTAAATAGAAAGTAGAAATTCTGTTAAGTTTTCAATAGCATCTGGTTTTTCTGATAGTTCTTTCCCCATCAGTCCCTCTCCCATAATACTAGGATCCGCACTAAGAGAT
>ENA-OQBJ01000064-OQBJ01000064.1-human-gut-metagenome-genome-assembly--contig:-NODE-64-length-49995-cov-2.464526_pt1 | contig 49995 bp, 76 predicted proteins | sample MGYA00242743_ERZ504545 | MGnify/ENA primary metagenome ERZ504545 (study PRJEB26092, sample SAMD00036252) | human gut metagenome | host: Homo sapiens | study: EMG produced TPA metagenomics assembly of... | reverse complement strand
GGCCAACGGGGCCAGCCCGGTTACGATGGACGACCCCGATATTCACGGAGCCGACCTCCTCGTCGCTTGTACGGCGACGGATGAAGTGAATCTGGTGACCTGTATTTTAGCCAAGAAACACGGTATCAAATACACGGCCGTCCGCATTCGCGACATGCAGTTTTTGACCGGGGCCAAGGACTATCTGAAAAAGAATTTTGATATCGACCTGGTCATCAATCCGGAAATGATCACGGCCCGCGAAATCAATCGGATTCTCCTGACGCCGGCGGCGCTCAACGTCGAAGATTTTGCCAACGGCAAGGTCCGTCTGTTTGAAACCAAAATCACCCGCCATTCGCCGCTGGTCAATGTGCCTTTTAAGAATATGAATATGCCGCCGTCGGTTTTGGTCGGTATGATTTTCCGCGACCAGCGCATGATCATCCCCCACGCGACGACCGCCTCTATCCCCACGATAACGCCTATTTTATCGGCGATGCCAAGGCCATTGAAAAATTCAGTGAAAATTTTGTGCCCAGCAACATCGAAACCATCGAACGAGTCATCATCATCGGCGCCGGCCGGTCGGGCCGCTTTTTGGCGCCCATGCTGGATAAGGAAGGCTTTCAGGTCAAGGTCTTCGATAAAGACCACGAACGCTGTCTGCAAGTCGCTGAACTCATGGACGACGGCTTGGCCATCCACGGCGACGGGACCGATATCGACCTCTTGGAGCAGGCAGGGATTGCCGATGCCGATGTCGTCATTTGCCTGACCGACGACGACCGCCTGAATCTGATGCTGGCCTTAATTGCCAAGCACTTGGGGGCTAAAAAGACCATCGTCCGCGTATCGCGTATCGAATACGGCGGCTGATGGAAAAAGTCGGCGTCGATATCGTCTTATCGACACGATTGCTGTCCGCCGGGGAAGTCCTGGCCTTTGCCCGTGGCGGCGTCGTATCGGTTTCGCTCCTCGAAGGGGCCAAGGCCGAAGCCGTCGAAGTCATCGTCCAAGAAGGGGCGCCGGTCATCGGCCAGCGCCTGATGGACCTAAGCCTGCCCAAGGAATGCCTGATCTGCGCCTATGTCCGCGGCGGTGAAGCCTACATTCCGAACGGTCAGTCGGTCCTCATGGAAGGCGACCGCATCATCCTCTTCAGTCAGACAGAACATTCGCAAAAGGTCATGCAGTACTTTAAAGGCAGGGAGTAGCATGGACAGACATATCTTGTTCTATCTCGTCGGCAGGCTCATCCTGGTCAACGGCCTGAGCTTGATCATTCCTTTGACCGCCGGTCTTATCTGGGGCGAACGGGGTATCTTGTACTTCGGACCGTCTTTGATCGCCGCCGTGGCCTTTTCGGCGTACTGCCTCTATCGGGGCCGCCATCATAAGCGCCAGGTCGGAGCCGGGGAAGGGGCCTGGTACATGGTCTTGGTATGGCTGATCCTGAGCTTGTTGGGGATGGTACCCTACGTCATGGCCGGAGTCTTTACGTCGCCGGCCGATGCTTTTTTTGAAAGCGTATCGGCTTTTACGACGACGGGGACGTCGGTCCTCGCGGACGGCGGTGCCAGCTTACCGGCGTCGCTCCTCTTATGGCACAGCCTCATGGGCTGGCTTGGCGGTTTGAACTTCATCCTCATGCTGGTTTCGGTCATGCCCTTGGTCAGCGGTTGTTTCGGCTTGACCTTATCGGTCCATCAAAGCGTGTCTTTCAGTCCCATGGTGGCCAGTATGCAGGACGCTGCCCGAAAGGTAGGCTGCATCTACTTGGCCATTACGACCTTTTCCGTGATCCTCTATTGGCTGGCCGGCCTTTCTCCGGAGGCAGCGGTCAATCAGGGGCTGGTGACCTTATCGACCAGCGGCGGCGATTCGCTGTTCGATTTTCTGCGCTACGACAGTCGGGCTCTCGAAGGGGCCGGCGCTCTTTCGATGCTCCTGGCCAGCGGCAACTTCCTCTTGTACTGGAAGAGCTGGGAACGGCGCAGTCTGAAAATCTTTCTGCACGATGCCGAGCTGCGGTATTTTTTGATGATGTTCGTCGGTGTCAGTGCCGTCGTATCCTTTCACCTGTGGCACTACGGCGTCTATGACGGCTGGGATAATCTGCGCTACGGCTTTTTCCAGGTCTTATCCTTTATCAGTACCAGCGGCTTTACGTCGACGTCCATGGCGGACTGGCCGGAATTTGATAAGTATGTCCTGTTTTTACTGGCCTTTATCGGCGGCTGTATCGGGTCGTCCACAGGGGGGCTCAAGGTCATGCGCTTTATGGTGCTGTTTAAAATGACGGCTCAAGAGCTGCGCCGGACCCTCCACCCGCGGATGGTCGTGTCCTTAAAAATCGACGGCGTTCCCGTCGATATGAACATCGTCAGCCGCGTCCTCAGCTACTTCTTTTTAGTCATCATGACTTTTTTCGCATCGATGCTGATCATTTCCTTAGCCGGTGTCACGCCGATTCAGTCCATGGCCATGCCGTCGGCTGTCTTTCCAGTGTCGGTTCGACGATGGCCCTCTTTGGCGTCACCGATATAGCGTCGCTGCCGGCGTGGACGAAGGTATACTGCGGCTTTTTAATGATTTTAGGCCGCGTCGAAATTTTTCCTATCCTCCTCGTTATCCAGCACAGTGTCGGTTACGTCTGGCGCCGTTGGTAAGAACGGGTTGTGGATAACATAGCCTTCGTTAGAAAACAATTAAATCAAATTAAGGAATCTCCTTTTCATGCTATTGCTGGCAGGGAAAGGAGATTTTTTATGGATGTGAACGCCTTATTTCAACAAGCCGTCGCGGCCGGTGCCAGCGATATTCATATCGAACCTCTAGATGAATTCGTCCGCATCCGCTGGCGAAAAGACGGCGTCCTTCAGACGGCTGGGCGCGTTCCTCGCCAGCGCTTGACAGCCTCGTCAGCCGCATCAAGGTCCTAGCCGGCCTCGACATTGCCAACCGGCGCCTGCCTCAGGACGGGCGCATCGTTTGGCACGATGGAAGGCGGCGGCTCGACCTTCGCATCAGTACCTTGCCGACGGTCCGCGGCGAGAAGATCGTCGTCCGCATCCTTGACGGCAAGCGAATGCCGCTGGCGCTATCAGCTCTCGGCATGGACGGTGAAGCCCAGGCCTGCTTAGAAAAACTGGTTCGCCGTCGGCAGGGGCTGATCTTGATTTGCGGTCCTACCGGGAGCGGTAAGACGACGACTCTCTACGCCGCTCTTCGGCATATTCAGGATGAATCTCTCAGTATCGCGACCTTAGAAGACCCGGTAGAAATTTTGATTGACGGCCTGTCTCAGAGCCAGGTGCAGCCCAAGGGCGGCATGGTCTTTCAAAACGGGCTGCGGGCCTTGCTGCGCCAGGATCCGGACGTTCTCGTCGTCGGTGAGATCCGCGATGGGGAAACGGCACAGATTGCCGTTCGGGCGGCCCTTACGGGACACGTCGTGTTCAGCACTCTTCATGCGCCGAGTGCCGTCGAAGCGGCTGTTCGCCTGAGCGATATGGGCGTTCCGGCTACTTAGCTGCCGACGCCTTGACGGGCATCGTGTCCCAGCGCCTCGTTCGCCGTAAGACCGCTAACGGTGCTTATGAAGGTCGCTTTTGCCTCTGTGAAGTCGTCCCGGCCGGCCCCCGCTTTAAAGAGGCCCTTCGCCGCAGCGTCGACCTTCCCGAATTAACCGAGCTGCCGTTTGCGACGGCGCCGTCTTGCTGCCGGCCGTCATCGAACGGGTCCTTGCCGACGGTCTGACCGATGAGGCCGAACTTCGCCGTGTCTGTGAGGGAGGACGGGCCTTATGGACATGACTGCCTTATGGAACGGGCTATTGCCAATCGCGCTTCCGACCTCCATCTCCAAGAGGGACGGCCGCCCATGATGCGTGTTGCAGCGGGATTATCAGCGCTTCCTACGGCATCCTTAGACCGCTCTGGAATGCACCGAGCACTTAACATTATCGGCTGGTCCGGGGACGGTGACGGCGACGGGGCCTTTTCGTGGAATGCGTCCCTTCGCTGCCGCCTCCATGTATGCCGGGAAGAAGCCGGGCTGCACCTGGCCATTCGCTTCCTCTATCCCTTGGAAGACCTTCCCGAAGATCGGGATCAGCGGTTATTGACTCGTCTCGGCAAGTTGTCGAGCGGATTGGTTTTGGTTTCAGGGCCGACGGGGAGCGGCAAGACGACGGCCTTATGGCGGATTTTACACGGTATCAATGAGCAGCGGCGGTGCCATATCGTCACCTTGGAAGATCCCATCGAATACGTAGAAGCGGGGAAGAAGGCGCTCATTACCCAGCGGGAATTAGGCCGTCATTTTCCGTCCTTTCAGGAAGGTATTCGCCAGGCCCTGCGGCAGGATCCGGACGTCATCCTCATCGGCGAGATGCGCGATCGGGAGACGATGGATGCGGCCCTGACGGCAGCCGAGACGGGACACCTCGTCTTTTCAACCTTCATACACCGTCGGCCGTCCACACCGTCAGCCGCATTGCCAGTGCCTATGGGGCTGATGGACAAGACGAAGTCCGGCACCGCCTGTCCATGGTGCTGCAGGCCGTCCTTTCGCAGCGGCTGGTCGTCTGCGGCGATGCCTTGGATGTGGCTAGGGAAATTCTGGTCCGCACACCAGCTGTTTCCCAACTCATTCGCAGCGGCAAGGAGCACCAGCTTCCGACGGTCATGCAGACTGGAGCGGCTCTTGGCATGCGGACCATGGATCAGGCCCTGATTCGATTTGCGAAAGGAGGCTGAACCATGTTTTCGTCATCGCCGCGCCTCGACGGCAAGAGCTTGGCTTTTTTTCTTTCGCCAACTGGGGACGCTCCTCGCTAGCGGTGTCCCTTTAGTCCAGGCTTGGAACCTCTTGACATCGGATATGAAGAAACCTCGCCGGAAGGCCCTGCAGATAGCGGCCCTTCACATGGAGCAAGGCGTCCGGCCGTCGCTGGCCATGACCCGTTGTCAGGCTTTTCCGGCTTTGGCCTGTCGCCTGATCGAGGCCGGGGAGCAGACGGGGAGTCTCGATACCCTCTGTCATGTCCTAGCTGATTTTTATACCCGGGCGGATAAAGATCGGCGCGCCTTTCTTGAAGCCTTAGCCTATCCGGCTTTTTTATTGGCCTGTCTCTTGCTCTTGATGACCGGTGCCGTGTTCTTTATCATCCCCGTCTTCGTCGACATGATGGCTCAGATGAACGTGACGATCCTAAGGGGACGCAGTGGCTCCTTGCCGCCTGCGATTGGTTCCGCCGAAGGGGCATCTATATCCCGCTCATAATCAGTGTGACGACGTTCTTTCTCGTGCAGGCTTGGCGAGACGATAGGCATCGCTTGGCTATGGAAAAGACGATCGTTCGTCTTCCCGGCGTTCGCTCCTTGTTCCTGGTGTGGTCTTGGCAGCGTTTCAGCCGGATCTTAGCCGTCCAGTTGTCCGGCGGAATTCCCTTGTTGGAATGTCTGGACGGTGCCGGGGCTGTCGTACCGTCACGCTTGTTTCAAACCTACGTCGGTCACCTCCGTTTGCGCCTCGAACAGGGGCAGACCTTCAGCCAGGCCGTTCAGGGCAGTCCTTATGGCACCGCTTATATCGAGACTATGCTCACCGTCGGCGAGATGACCGGTAAGTATGACGATGCCTTAGGCGCTATTGCCGCTTATTATGATAGTCGTCTCCGTCGGTGGGCGGCCGGGATGCAGCGTTGGTTGGGGCCGATTGTCCTGCTCATCGTCGGCATCTTTATGGGCTTTTTGATGTTTTCCCTGCTCCTGCCGCTACTCGATATGGCCTCTTCCGTTGTTACTTCTTGAAAGGAGTTTTTTTATCATGACTATGCGAAACGGTTTTTCCATGTTAGAAATGCTGATCTGTGTCTCCATCATCCTGGTCTTTGCATCCTTTGCCGTACCCAAGTTCACGTCGGCGACCAAGACGGCCCAGGAAGCTAAGGTACAGGCTGATATCCGCACCATCAGCAATGCCGCCGCGCTGTATGAAATCGACCACGGAGAATTCCCGACGACGGTCGATGAACTGGTCAACGCCGACGACCAAGGACGACAGTACCTGCAGTTCAAACCCCTGACGCCGGATAAAGAAGAGTATCGGATCGAAAACGGCATCGTTTCGGCTGATTATAACGATAAGCATTATTCCTCTGATGCTGATGCCGGTTCGCCGTCCGGTCAGTAAATGATGAATCTTTCTGGTTTCTGTCTTTGGTATGGCGTCGCCTTGGGAGCTACGGCTGTCATTACCTATACCGATGTCAAAGCCTATTGGATTCCCGACGCTCCGGTCCTCGCCCTGGCTGTGATCAATATCCTGGCCTTGTGTTTTGGCTGGGTCCGTCCGTCGATTCTAGACGTCAGTGCGACTGTCTTCTTTTTTCTCCTCCTTTACGGCCTTTGGCCGGACAGTATCGGCAGCGGTGACATTAAATTAGCCCTAGCCTTTGCGTCGGCTGCCCGGCGGGAGGGGCCTGGCTGATGACCGTGGCGTCGTTTTTACTGGCGACGGCCATATCCCTCCTTTGTTGGGGGATCAAAGGCAAGACGATCCTTCCCTTCGGACCCTTTTTGCTGTTCGGCTGGTGGCTTTCGCAGGCGCTTCACTTTCACTGGCTGGGCATTGGTATGAGCTTATGAAAAGGACCAATGGATTTATCCAGTTAACAGGCCTGGCAGCGGCCTTATTCATGGTCGGAATCTATTTGGTTTTAGCCCTGAATCATAGTCAATCCCTGGGCCATCATCAACCGTTGACAGCCTCGTTCGGGACTTGGTCCTCGACATGGAAGTGGTCCGTCAGCACAGCGTCGGTAATTCCTTTGGCAAAGACTACTGTAAACTGATCCTGAAGGAGGACTTCTATGTGCTGCAGCATCTCTATTTTGTAAAGAAAAAAAAGGCCCTATCCGCCGGGCCTGCGCGTGACGAAAGGAATGGTACAGTTCGATGTTTACGGTCGTCCGAAATATAAGATGGTGGTCGTCGTTTCGTCAGAGCGTGAGCGCTACGAGCGTCGCATCGTCGTGGCGGCGCAGACTGGGCGTATCCGCATCGAGTAGGGGCAACGGATTTTTCTTCATGGCCGACGGCATGGCCGCCTTATGTATCGCTGCCGGGCTGCTCCTTGCTGCAGGGACACTGGCTGTCCAGTCGATGGAACTGCATCAACGAGCCGTGTCTCGGTATCAGGCGGCGATGGTCGGCCGTCAGGCCATGGAGAGGTGGAAGGCCGGGCTGCCCTTGTCGGACGAGGTAGAATTGGCCGGAGATCGTTACGGGATCCGCTATCGGCAGTATGACGAGTCGACGGCCTATGTTATATGGGAAGTCGAGGTGAGTGATGGAGGTGACACCCCATTTTCCTGTCGGCGCCTGGTACCGATCCCGCCGAAAGAACGGCTGGATGATGATGGATCTGCTGTTGGCCATGACACTGGTCGTCCTGACTTTGACAGCCTTCCTGCCCCTGGTCAGTCAGACCGTACGTCTCGATAGAAAGGCTCATATTCAAGAGACCTTACTGCGTCAAGCAGTCAGTATCGAAGCGACCTTATTCCAAAATTTGGCCTATGGGTATGATATTACGGCGACATCTGACAGCCTTCAATTTAAAACGCCGCTGGGACGAAAGAAAGGCTTCATCATACATCGAGAAACGCTTTTTGTCAGACTGAGTGATGGGTCGCTTCAACCGCTGACGGGCGGCATCGGTACGGTCAAGGGCTGTCGGATCTTGATTCGTCCTTACGGAGGTCAGCCCTTCTTTTCTCACCAAGGCCGGGCTATCGCCGTATCGCTACTCCTGGTAGAGGCAGACAGTGGATTATCTTTGCCGGTCACACTTATGGTGACATCGCTAAATGAGGGAATTTGATGAAGGCGCGAAATGGATTTTTTTCTTTTTCTATGATGATGCTGGCCGTCCTGACCTTGTCCTTGATCATGACGACAACCTTGTTAGCCTTAAACTGTCTGAGTCTGGCTACGATCTATGAAAAGAAGGTCCGCCTGCACTACTTGGCGGAAAGTGCCGTCCTTGAAGGGTGGCAGGTGGTACAGCAAAATCCGGCCCCTTATTTGGAAGGTCAATCAGTGAGGGTCCCGCTGTCGACCGGGCTTACCGAGGCGGGGGAGACGGTTCGCGTTGAAGCTCGTTTTGACTACGGTTATTTAATGGGGCTGGCCGTTGATGAAGCAACATCGTTGGAGCAAACATGTTGCATTTTCTTTGAATTGGCGCCTCAAGAAGAGGGACAATATGAGCTGCACCTGATTCAGTATCAGGAATGAGAGGTGAGGGTATGTGGCAGCGCAGAAATGCCTATCTGTGGTTAGTTGGACGGACGATTCGCGTCTTAAAGCAAACGCGCAAATGGTATGGTCCCGTCGCCTTTTGCCAAGGCCATACCGAACGGGAAGGGCAATGGAAGAAGGATTGGCTCAGCTCGCCTCAAGATATAAGGGCGAAAGTGCCCTTGTTACTCGATCGCTACGGTCTCGCCGGCTGGCGGATCCATGTCGTCATCGGCGGACCGGATATGATCTGGAAGACCCTTCCTTTGGCGACGGAAGATGCGGCAGACGCCCGGGAACTCATTACCGGTGCCGATTTGCTCGACGAAGAGGGACGGGCCTATGGCTTTGACCTCGCCTGTCCGGAAAAGAATCGAGACGGTCTCTATGATTGGGTCGTCGGCGCTTATCCGGCCGACTGTATCGAAGCCTTGTGCCGATCCGTCGTCGATGCCGGTGCGTCATGGCTTCCCTGGATTTGCTGCCGGCTTTTTTGGGACGGCTCCAACCAGAAGGTGAAGGCATCCTTTCCTTCCAAGAGGGAAGGGCCATCCATCGAGTCCACCTGCAAAAGGGCCGCCCCAAGGCATATGAACTTCACGAAGGGGAGCCTCTGTCAGAAGGGACTTCAGCCTTTAGCTGGCAGGAAGAGGCCGCTGTTGAAGGTCGCCCCCTGCCGCCGACAGAGGCTGTTTCTCAGGTCATGGAACGATACGACTGTCGCAGGCGACGGCGTCTTTGATTCTGCGTGTAAGGGGGGGGAGCGCGCGTGAAATGCAACTTGATACCGCCTGAATACCGGGAATCCCGATTTCGTTGGGGAAAGCCCCTTGCACTGGGATTTTTGGGATTGGCCCTGTTTTTTTTAGCCGGTGGAACGTTTTTTCAATATCAGATCGGCCAGGAGAAACGGTATTATGAAAGGGTCCTGCAGCCGGTTCAGGAGAGAATCAAAGATCATAACGACCGGATCCGACAGGGGCAGGCCTTGGCCGAAGGACAGGCCAAAGAGCGGCAGAAGACGCCTTTTTCCTGGCCCATCCTGTTGGTGGAGCTGGCCCTTTCTAAGCCCGATACGGTCGTTGTTACCAAGGTCAGCGGCCGCGATAAGGCGCCGTCGTCGAAGGATTGACGGCGACGCCCGACGGAGCCCGTAAATGGCAGAACTATCTCCAGTCTGGCGGGCGCTATCAAGCGGCCGTGACCCGGATGCAGCCCAAGGGCGGCGAAGATATCCCTTTTTCCCTAGAGTGAGTTGTCATGAAGAAACATCTAAACCGTGAAACATGGGGGCCGTCGTGGGTTATGGCGGCCTTTGTTTTAGCCGTACTCGCCCTTGGCTATGCCTGGGTATCACACCAATCTCTGGCGGAGTGGAAAAGTCTTCGCAGCCAGCTTGCGGTCTATGCCGGTAAAGATTTTTCGGCGCCCGGACCGGTGACGGCCGAAGTTTCCGATGAGATGGAAGGCGCCGTTTCAAACCTGATCGATACCCATGGGCTGACCCTGTTGTCGTGGCATCAGGCCCGTCAAGGCGACGGTCAGACTTGATGATGGAAGGAAGCTTTTCTTCGATACTGTCGTGGCTCAATGACTGGCAGAAAGCCTGTCCCCATGGCTCGGTGAAAGTCATCGAATGGGTGCCGGCAGGCGAATCGACAGTCCTTACGGTCGAAGTATACGGCGCCCCGGGAACATCGGTAAAAGGTAAAAAAGGCGCCAAGGACGGCTCTTAGCGAAGGCCGTGTATTGTCTGTCTACCCTCATGGCGTCAGAGATGGCTTGACAGATGCTTTGTTGGTAACTCGTCGGAAGGGGTCAAATCTTTGATGAGGGCGCAGCTAAAATACCCCGGATAGATTGAATGAATCAGTCTATCCGGGGTATTTTGTCGTAAAAAATGAGAAGTCGGATTTTAGTTATATCAATGAGACGCTGTCCAGATGCATCGGGGACGGCACGTCGTCAGTCGCCCCAATCGATCATATCGTCGATGAAAGCGTCAATCCGGTCGCGGTGCCGCTCTTCCGGAGTCTTTTCCCGCGGAGCTGCATAGCAGGGGCCATGGTGATGGTAAGCGCTGCGCCGATCATGTTGACGATAGTGGGGATAGAAGGGCAGCGTATCCTGATGGAAGAAGGTCTCTTCATTGTACGTGCGGACGGCCCGGTTGTAGCGGTCGACGGCGTCTCTTCGCCGGGCCAGGAGTTCGCTGATCTCTTTATCGACATCGCTTACATAGGCATCGACATCTTTCCGGTAGGCCTCCATCTCGGCACGGCTGGCCATGTCCGGCGAGAAGGGTTCATGCTGCTGGAAAAGCGGCCTTTGGCCCCGGCTGCCAAGGGCAGGGAGATTGCCAGGGAGGCTAGGATGGCAATGAATATCGTTCTTTTTAACATTGTGTATAGTCTCCTTTTCGTAAAATACATGATTATTATACCTTATTTTACAAATAAATCTCAAGAGAGCCGTGAATTTCTCCCTTATGATGTGGATTTGGACTCCTGTGAGGTGCTCCGAATATGCTAACCGTGAGTCTGGCTGCCTTATGGGAGTCTTTGGAGGGCATAGCGGCAGGTTAAAATAAGTTTTTCATAAGATAAACGTTTCTTTTAGAAAAAGTTTTCAAAAAAGCCTTGACCGGTAGTTAATACCGAATGCTAAGATGAGGGTGTATTCGGGAGGTAAGGATCAAAAACCGCACCGCTTGAGTTTTTATACCGGCCTTGTTTAAGGCAGGTCATTTGCGTTTAGAACAGTGTCATTGCTGTTGTCCATAGATTTGATAGGAGACGATGAGATGGAAAACTTTATTTTTGAAAATAGTACCAAAGCGTATTTTGGAAAAGGCTGTGTCAGTCAATATTTGCCGAATCTTTTGTCCCAATATGGGAAAACCGTCATGGTGGCCTATGGCGGCGGGTCCATTAAGCGGACCGGGATTTACGATGAAATCATGGAGATCCTGACCAAAGCCGGTAAGGATGTCGTCGAATTTACGGGTATCATGGCCAATCCGACCTATGCCAAGGTTCTCGAAGGGGCTAAGCTTGCCAAAGAACATGACGTCGATCTCATTCTGCTGTCGGCGGCGGCTCGGTCATGGACTGCTGCAAGGCCGTGTCCCTGGCTGCCGTCTATGACGGCGACGTGTGGAACGATTTTTGGGCCAAGGCCGGGACTATTGAAGTACAGCCACTTCCCTTGGGCATCATCATGACCGTATCGGAACGGGCAGTGAAATGAATGGCGGTGCGTCATTACCAATGAAGACGTGAAGGTCAAGACCGGCCGCGATTACATGGAACTCAATGCCCGCTTTGCCCTCCTCGACCCGCTCTATACCTACACCGTGCCTAAGCTGCAGATGGTTTCCGGCGCCTTCGATTCCTTTACGCACATGATGGAAACGTATTTCAGCGCTCCCGATGCGGACAATGTATCGGACAGCATCAATGAAGCCCTGATGAAAAGCGTCGTCCGCAACCTTCGCAAGGCCATAGAAAATCCCGAAGACTACGAAGCCCGCAGCAACTTGGTCTGGCTTTCGACGATGGCTGAAAACCGCATCCTCAAACTAGGTAAGAAAGGCGATTTCCAGGGCCATATCTTAGAACATTCCCTGGGCGCCTTTACGAACTGCAATCACGCTGCGGCCTAGCTGTCCTGCTGCCGGTTTACTATCGCCATATTAAAGTAGCCGGGGCCGAAAAGTTCGCCCGCTTTGCCAGCGAAGTCTGGGGCATCTCCCCGGAAGGGAAGACGACGGCGGAACTTGCCAACGACGGCGTCGAAGCTTTGGCTTCTTTTGTAAAGGAAATCGGCCTGCCGACGACCCTGCGGGAACTGGGCATGACCGACGACCAAAGGGAATGGCTTCCCCAGATTGCCGCCGGCTGCGTCGTCTCTCCGGGCAGTTATAAACACCTCGAAGGCGATGAAATCCTGGCCATCTTTGAAGAAGCCTGGTAAGGAGTGTCGTATCCATGCTCATTTTACAACAGATGATCATCTTCGTCTTGCTCATGGCTGCCGGTGCTTTGGCCCGGCGCTATGAGATCCTGACGCCGGCCAATCAGCCCCAGATTACAAAATTGGTCGTCAACATCGCCTACCCGGCCATCATCTTATCGGGCGTTACCGGAAAGGGGCCGCGCATCGAAGGGGCCGAACTTGCCTATGCCTTCGGCGTCATCCTGATCATGCTGGTGCTGCTCATGATCTCGGCCTGGCTCTTACCGCGGATTCTTCGGTATCCCAAGGAACATTACGGCATCATCAACGTCATGGTCATCTTTACCAATATCGGCTTCATGGGCGTTCCCATGATCGACGGCATTTACGGCAAAGATGCCCTCATTTATATGACCGTCCTCTTGATTCCTTTTAATATCCTCTTTTTCTCCTATGTCATCCAGACCATCAAGGGACATTCCGACAAGAAAGAACCCTTTCGCTGGCAAAATTTGGCCAATACCGGCATGGGAGCCTGCATTTTGGCCATCGTCCTCTACCTGAGCGGCATCGAGCTGCCCTATGTACTGGCTCAGTCGATTACCATGCTGGGCAGCATGACGGCGCCCTTAGCATGATGCTCCTGGGCTCGTTCTTGGCCGATACGGAATGGAAGGGCATGATAAACGGCCGGATCATCGCCTTTACGATCATCAAGATGCTGGTCATTCCCATCGTCCTTACCTTACTTCTCGGCCGTTTCGTCGACAATACGTATTTACTGGCCGTCTGCATGGCAGCCTTGGCGACACCGTCGGGCAATATTATTCCCCTCTTGGCAGCCGTTTACCATAAAGAAGCGTATCCCGTTTCCGTTCAGGCATCGCCTTGACGACAGCCGCTGCCGTCGTGACCATGCCGCTCGTCGCCCTGGCTACCGGATTGGGTTGATACAGAATCGTTTTATCTTTATAGAGAAAGGAAGCATATTATGAAAACTCGTACCTTAGGAAAAGATTTTACCGTTTCGGCCGTCGGCTTAGGCTGCATGGGCATGAGCCACGGTTACGGCCAGCCGAAAGACCGGCATGAAATGACGGAAGTACTAGCTAAGGCCGTCGATGCCGGCTATACTTTTTTCGACACGGCCGAAGTCTATGGGACGCCGGACGATCCCCACGCTAACGAAACGCTGTTGGGCGAAGCCCTGAAGCCTTTCCGGGACCGTATCCAGATCGGCACTAAATTTGGCATCCACTTCGACATGACGTCGTCGGCGCCGAATAAGCCGATCGTTCCCGATGCCCGGCCAGAGGTCATCCGCAAGTCCGTGGAAGAATCCTTGAAGCGCCTTCAGACTGACCATATCGACATTTATTACCAGCATCGCCAGGATCCCAAGGTTCCCGTCGAAGACGTAGCCGCCGTCATGGCCGACCTCATCCAGGAAGGGAAAATCCTTCACTGGGGGCTCTCTGAAGTCGATGCCGACACCCTGCGCCGGGCCCATGCCGTCTGCCCGGTAACGGCCGTACAGAACCGTTATTCCATGATGGCCCGTTGGTATGAAGAAATGTTCCCGGTCCTCGAAGAGCTGAACGTCGGCTTAGTTGCCTTTTCTCCCATGGCCAACGGTTTCTTGACGGCCCGCTACGAGAACGGGATTCAATTTAACGGCGACGGCGATTACCGCAAGATCATGCCGCAGTTCCAGGCCGATGCCATCGAAGAAAATAAGGCCCTTTTGCAGTGGATTCAGGACCTCGCCGCCTCCAAGAATGCCACACCGGCCAGTTCTCCTTAGCCTGGATGCTCTCGAAAAAGCCGTGGATCGTGCCCATTCCGGGGACGACTAATCCGGGACGGCTCGTAGAAAATGGCAAAGCCGCTGACATTGTCCTAACGGCAGACGAAGTAAAACAGATTGATGACGCTTTGGACAAAATCCAGATGTCGGCCGTCTTTGGCGGTACGGCCGTAAAAGGCTGATTTCTTTTGCTGTGATGAGCCGGCTGTCTTTTGGCAGTCGGCTTTTTTACAAAAGTTGCAAATTACGAATAATCCCTTGACTTAGACTTGAAACTAAGGTGTATTATAGAACAATAGTGAGCATTAGTCAGGAAATGATGAAAAGAGGATGATATGATGAAAGTCTTATTGGTAAATGGTTCGCCCCATAAAAATGGCTGTACCTATACGGCCCTGCAGGAAGTCGTCAGCCTGCCCGATATCGGCATCAAAGGGAATACGCATTTCATGATGGCCGACCTCAATAATCGGGACGTCGCCGACGCCATTGCAGCCTGGCTCCATAAACAGGGCTTAGATAAATAGATGTATTTTGTGATGAGGAGGAATCTCTATGTGGAAAAAAATCATGAGCGGTTTATTGATGGCCGTGCACTGGTTACGCTTACGCCTGCGGCAGTACGGGGACGACGCGTCTCAGCCGGCATCGGACGGGGCTAAGGCCGCTGCTTCTCCAGGAAAAGTGTTAGTCGTCTATTTCTCGGCGACAGGCAATACCAAGCGCGTAGCAGAAACGATTGCCAATCACGAAAATGCGACGATCTTTGAAATTCAGCCGACCGAGCCCTATTCGGACAGCGATCTCAACTATCGTGACGACAACAGCCGCGTCGTTCGCGAACACGCCCAGCCTCAGCTGCGGCCGACCTATCAGGGCGACGTCGCCGATTGGGATTCCTATGATACGGTCTATATCGGCTATCCCCTGTGGTGGCAGCAGGCGCCGCACGTCGTCTACACCTTCGTGGAAAGCCACAACTTTAACGGCAAGAAAGTTATTCCCTTCTGCACGTCCATGTCGAGTTCTCTTGGCGACAGCGGCCAGAACCTGGCCAAGGCTGCCGGTACCGGCGATTGGCAGACCGGCGTCCGCTTTAGCGGCGGTGCCAGTGACAATGACGTCCTCAATTGGCTGCAGCAGCAGTAAGCCCTTAGCCGATAAGGGTGACATAAAAAATAGATTTTTTGTTCCGAGTAACCTTACGAGGCGGCTCGGAATTTTTTTTGCGGTTTTTCGGTGACGTTTCCCTACGTACCGGGAGCGGCTTCCGATGTATGCCAGTATATAAAAGACCCCATATATGGTATAATGTGTTTGGTTTTTAAGAACGCCGAGGCGTATTTTTTAGAAGGGAGGGTGTCATGAAGGCCGTCGTTTTTTCCTTTACCCAGAAAGGGACCTTTCTCGCTCAGGAAGTGGCCGACTGGCTTCGAAATGAGGCTGGGACGTTCGTCAGACGTCGCTGAGAAAATTTGCTTCTTCGCCGGTAGTCCCTTTTGAACGTCTTTAGAAGGGGAGACCCAGCGTGCCTTTCAATCGGCACGGCTCCTCCTTTTCATCGGCGCAGCGGCATTGCCGTGCGGTCTATTGCGCCCTTTATCCGTAAAAAGGATCAGGATCCGGCTGTCGTCGTCATCGATGAAGGCGGGCAGTTCGTCATTCCCATCTTATCGGGGCACATTGGCCGGGCTAACGAATGGGCCCGCCAGTTGGCAGCCGCCATCAAAGGCCAGGCCGTCATCACGACGGCAACGGATGTCAACGCCCTCTTTGCCGTCGATGAGTGGGCTGCTCGCAAGGGCCTTCGCCTGTCGTCTTTGAAGGACGCCAAGAACTTCGCCGCCGGACTTCTCTCGGCAGGGAAAGCCGGCCTGTACAGTGATTTTCCCATCGAAGGGCCTTTGCCGCCAGGCTTGGTCGCAGCAACGGATGGTCCGACGGGCTTAGTCGTGACGACAAAAGACAGGATGGCCCTTTTTGAAGTGTCGGTCCTTGTAAGGCCGGTCATCCTCCACGTCGGTATCGGCTGCCGCCGCGGCACTTCAGCATCGACCATAGAAGACGCCGTCTTATCGGTCTTTGAAGAAGCCAACCTCTCGCTTCAAGCTGTGGCCGACGTCAGCTCCATCGATGTCAAAGGGGACGAGGAAGGGCTGTTGGCCTTTGCTAGAATGCACTCCTGGCCCATTCGCTTCTTTTCGGCAGATGAACTCAATGCCGTGCCGGGAACCTTTACGGCGTCGGACTTTGTCCGACAGACCGTCGGCACGGATAATGTCTGTGAACGATCTGCCGTGAGGGCCAGCCATGGCGGCGACCTCGTCGTTTCCAAAAAGGCCGGTCAGGGCATCACCGTGGCTGTGGCCTGCGAATCGTATAGCCTCTGTTTTTCAAACGTTTAGAAGGATGTGATTGCATGAAACCGCATATTTACGTCGTCGGCATCGGTCCCGGCTCCCTGCAGGGCATGACCCTTGAAGCCAAGGCTGTCCTTGAAGGCTGTGACTGCATCGTCGGCTACCATACATATATCGACTTGATTCGCGACTATTTTCCCGATAAGGAATTTGTCGTCACCGGCATGACCCAGGAAGTGGCCCGCTGCCGCCTGGTCTTAGAACGAGCCCTTCAAGGCAGAACGTGGCCATTGTCTCCAGCGGCGACGCCGGCATCTACGGCATGGCCGGCATCATGCACGAAGTGGCTGCCGACACGCCGGACGTTGAAATCGACGTCATTCCCGGCGTGACCGCTGCCAGTGCCGGTGCAGCTCTCTTGGGGCGCCCCTCATTGCCGACACCTGCCTCATTTCTCTCAGCGATCTCTTGACGCCGTGGGACAAAATTGCCAACCGCCTGGACTGCGCCGCTGCCGGTGACTTCGTTATCTGCCTCTATAATCCGGCCAGCAAGAAGCGCTCCGATTACTTGGAAAAGGCCTGCGACATCATTTTGCGCCACCAGTGGCCCATACGCCGGCGGGCATCGTCCGCAACATCGGCCGCGATGGGGAAGAAGTCACCATCCTCACGTTGGGCGAACTGCGGACGCAGCACCTCGATATGTTCTGCACGGTCTTTATCGGCAACAGCCAGACGAAGTCTTGAAGGGCAAACTGGTGACGCTCGGGGATACCGCTTATGATCGGCCCGGTGTGGATTGCCGGCGGGACGACGGAAGGGCGGAAACTGGCCGGCTATGCAGCCCGGTTCCAGATCAAAGCCTACGTTTCGGTGGCCACGACTTACGGCGCTTCTTTACTGCCCGTCAGCCCCTACATCACGGTCCTCGAAGGTAGGATGGACCGGGGCGAGATGGAAGAATTTCTCCGGGAAAAAGGGATTACCCTGGCCATCGACGCTACCCATCCCTATGCTACGGCCGTGACCGATAATATCAAAGGTGCCTGCCAAAAGGCGGGCGTCCCGTATCGCCGCATCAACCGCAGGGCCGGCACGTACCGGACGGACGGCCGCACCATCGCCGTTCGCACCGTCGACGAAGCCGTCGAAGTCCTGAGCCATACCGTGGGACCTGTCTTTTTGACGACGGGCAGTAAAAATTTAGATGCCTTCGCCAAGATTCCCGATTATGAAAACAGGGTCTACGCCCGAATTTTGCCGGTCAAGGCCTCCCTCGAACGGGCCCTTGATCTCGGCTATCCGCCGTCGCGCATCATTGGCATGCAGGGCCCTTTTTCGGAACAACTCAATGAGGCCATGTTCAAGGAAACGAAAGCCCGGTACGTCGTCACCAAAAATTCAGGCCATACCGGCGGTTTTCAGGAAAAACTGAAGGCTGCCGAACGGGCCGGGGCGACGGTCATCATCATTGAACGCTGACGCGGGAAAACCGCTTTCGTCAGGGAAAGGACGCGCTATGCACATCTATCTTATCGGCACCGGTCCGGGCAATCCGGATCTCTTGACCGTACAAGCTAAAGAAGCCATCGAGGCCTCGACCCTCCTCGTCGGCGATAAACGGATGCTGGAACCCTTTGTCGACTCGGGAAAACAGTTGGTCGCCACGTATCGCCGCGATGAAATCTGCCGCCTGGCTGCGTCGCGGACCGATGAAGACGGTCCCATGGCCGTTTTGGTATCGGGCGACGTCGGCTTTTTCAGCCTGGCCGCCTTATTGAAGAACATCCCCGACTGTACTGTGACCCGGATCGCCGGCATCAGCAGTCTGGTCTATTTTGCAGCAGCCCTGGAAACGTCATGGAACGACGTCTTCATCGTCAGCCGCCATGGCCGGCAGGAACCGCTCATCCCGCTGTACGCCAGCACGCCAAGGTCTTCGTCCTGACCGGCGGCCGTGAATCGCCGGCAGCCCTCTGCCGCAGTCTCTGTGAAGCCGGCCTGGGGAATGTAAAGGTCGCCATCGGCTGCAACCTCTCTTATGACGACGAAGTCATCCTTCGCGGTACCGCCGCTGACTTTACCGAAAGGGGCGACGACGCCCTGGCCGTCATGATGATCGAAAACGACGATGCCCGTTCCTGGCAGCGGCCCGTCCACGGCCTTCCGGACGGCGCCTTTTTACGAGGCAAGGCGCCCATGACCAAACAGGAAGTCCGCAGCGTCGCCTTGTCGAAATTGGCACCCTCTGCCGACGCCGTCGTCTACGACATCGGGGCCGGGACCGGTTCCTGTACGGTGGAACTGGCCCTGCAGGCTCCGTTTGGAAAGGTCTATGCCTTTGAAATAAACGGCGATGCCCTTCATATCCTGCAGCAGAATATTGCCCATTTTGATCTGGCCAATGTCACCGTCGTTTCCGGCGATGCCAAAGAGCGGCTGAAGGATATCGAAACGCCGCCGGACTACGTCTTCATCGGCGGGACCAAGGGGCGATTATCCGCCATCCTCGACGAGGTCTACCGGAAAAATGAGCCTGCGCCGTCGTCGTCACGGCCATTACCATCGAGACCCTGGCGGCTCTTACGGCCTATTACAGCGCTCGTCGGGACTATGACCTCGATATCACCCAGGTCAGTACGGCCCGCAGTCAAAAAGTTGGTGCCAGCCACCTCATGATGGCCCAGAATCCGATCTTTATCGTGACCATCGTCCGCCGTTCCGACGCTTCGTGACGATCTTACAAAGGAGGCTCTTATGACGCCAGCATCTACCATTCCGCGGCTCTTAGTGGCGGCTCCTAACAGCGGCAGCGGCAAGACGACTGTCGTCTGTGCCCTGCTGGCAGCTTTAAAAAAACGGGGCTTGTCCCTGACGGCCTTTAAATCCGGGCCCGACTATATCGATCCCATGTTCCACCGCCGCGTCCTCGACACGCCGTCGTATAATCTCGACCTCTTTCTCTTCGGCCGCGGCGAAAAAGGGGCTAAAGCGGCACGGCAGCTTCTCGTAGACCATGGAGAAAGGTCCGATCTGGTCCTTCTAGAAGGGGCCATGGGCTATTATGACGGCGTCGGAACGGGCCATGAAGCCAGTGCCTACGACGTCGCCGCAGCTACCGATACGCCCGTCGTCCTGGTCGTCGACGGCCGCGGGGCCGGTCTCACCTTAGGCGCCGGCTTAAAGGGCCTGGCCGATTTTTATAAAGACAGCCGCGTCGCAGGCTTTATCGTCAACCGCGTCAAACCCATGGTATACGCCCACTTTAAGGCCGCTTGGGAAACGGCATCGGGCCTTAAAGCCCTCGGAGCCCTTCCCGATATGCCGGACTGCGCCTTTACCAGCCGCCACTTAGGTTTGGTGACGGCCGGAGAAATCACGAATTTACAGGCCATCATGGAGCGTTTGTCGGAAGCGGCGGAACAGCATATCGACCTTGACGGCTTACTTTCCCTGGCCCGGAGTGCCTCGCCCCTTACGGAAAGAAAGCTTTCGAAAGAGGGGGCAGGGACGTCCGAACAAAAGGCGGTCATCGCCGTGGCTCGTGACGAGACTTTTTGCTTTTACTATGAAGACAGCCTTGACGTCCTCCGCCGCTGCGGTGCCGAATTGGTTTTTTTCAGCCCCCTGCATGATAGGCGCTGCCGCCTTGTGACGGCCTTTATTTGGGCGGCGGCTATCCTGAACTCTATGCCAAAGACCTCGAAACCAACGGCGGCCTGCGCAGTCAGATCAGACAGGCCCTGCAAGGAGGACTTCCCTGCTTTGCCGAATGTGGCGGCTTCATGTACCTCCATCAAGCTTTTCGCGGCGACGACGGAACGCGCTATGCCTGGGTCGGTGCCGTTCCTGGCGAGACTTTCATGACGACGTCCCTTCAGCACTTCGGCTACGTGACCTTACAGGCCGAACGGGACAACCTCTTATGCGAGGCCGGCGGCACCATACCGGCCCATGAATTTCATTATTCTAAAAGTTCGTCAGAAGGGGACGCCTTTACGGCCTATAAAGCGGGGAGTCAGCGCTCCTGGTCTGGCGGCATAGCCAGCGAAAACCTGGCCGCCAGTTATCTCCACCTCCATTTTCTCGGGAATCCGGCTTGGGCCCGGCGTTTCGTCCGTGCCTGCCAGGCCTATTCTCAGAGCGTACATCGTGATACATTCGGAAAGGATTGATTCCATGAAGATAGAACATATTTTACCGGCCGACATCGAACGCCGCAGTATGGAAATTATTGAAGCCGAACTGGGGCCGATTCAGCTGCCGCCTGATGAAAAGGACATCATCAAGCGCGTCGTCCACACCAGTGCCGACTTCGATTACGTCCGCAACCTGCGTTTTAGCGAGGGTGCCGTTGTAAGGCCTTGGAAGCCCTGCAAAAGGGCTGCACCATTGTGACCGATACCAACATGGCCTGCATGGGCATCAGTCAGCCGGGCCTTACCAAACTGGGCTGCCATAAGGTCTGCTTCATGGCCGATGACGATGTAGCCGCTGCCGCCCGCGAAAAGGGAACGACGAGGGCCCAGGCCTCGATGGATAAGGCAGCCGGCCTTACGGGGCCGCTCATCATTGCCGTCGGCAATGCGCCGACAGCCTCTTGCGCCTGAAAGAACTCATCGAAGCAGGGCAAATCGCACCGGCCCTCATCATCGGCGTCCCCGTCGGCTTCGTCAACGTAGAATACGCCAAAGAAGTCATTATGGAAGCGGCGTTCCTTACATCGTCGCCAAAGGCGCAAGGGGGAAGCACCATTGCCGCTGCTATTTGCAATGCCTTGATCTATAAATTGACTCGCTGAAGGAGACAAACGCATCTTACAGAAACCTTACTGGAAAGGCGCCGTGATGAGTAGTATAATAAGGGCGATAACCAACAAGAGAGGGAGTGTAGTGTATGGAAACATGGCTTGATTTGCACATGCATACAAAATACAGCATGGACGGTCAGTTTGAGCCGGACGATTTGATGCGCCAGTGTGCCGACGCTAAGGTACAGGCTGTGGCCGTCACCGACCACGATTCCACTCGAGCCATTCCCGAAGCGCGGGAAGAAGCAGCCCGTTTGGGACTGCGGCTCATACCGGGCATTGAAATCAGTTGTCAGCATGAGGGGAAGAACTTCCACCTCTTAGGCTATGGGATTCATCCCGATGCGCCTGTCTTCGCAGCCATTGAAAAAGATGTCTACGGTCAGCGAAAAGTCGTGTCCGACAAGGTTCTCGACGCCGTCGAAGCCTTGGGCATCGTCCTCGACCGCGATGCCATTTGGAAACTTTGTACCAGCGGTGTCGTGGCTTCGGTCCACATCGCCCGCGTGGCCCTTTCGGATCCGCGCAATGCCGACTGCCCTGTCCTCGAACCGTATCGACCGGGCGGCAGCCGCAGCGATGCGCCGTACGTCAACTTCGGTTGGGATATCTGCGGCCAAGGGGGACCGGCCTTCATCCCCATGACCTTCATGGACTTTTCCAAGGCTGTCGACATCATTCACGACCAGGGCGGCGCTGCCGTGTTGGCCCATCCCGGTGCCAATATGAAGCAGAACCGGCCCCTGACGGAAACCCTCATCGACCTCGGCCTCGACGGCATCGAAGCTACTGTAGCTATCACGATGATGCGACGACGGCCTTTTACCGTCAGATTGCCGATGAACACGGCCTGATGGCGACCATCGGCAGCGACTACCACGGCCGGGCCAAGCCTCATATTGCCCTCGGTACCTATGGGCATCCTGAACCGCAGGCTTTGTGGGACAACCTGGTCGCACATATTCAAAATCATCATGGGGAAGTGTACTAAGCATGAAACAAAGCAAGACCCTGTCAGCCCTGGCCGTTGCGCTGTGGCTGGCTTTTGGTTTTTCAAGCCTTTCGCTGGCGGCTTCGCCGTCGGATACGACCGCAGCCTATACGGTCGGCACCGTTTCAGAGAACAGTAAGGCTGTAACGAAAGAGAAGCCGAAGAAAGAAAAGACTTCTGACAAGAAGAAAACGACCGATAAGAAAGGGGGCGCTGCCAAGGGGCAGACGGAAAAATCCGATAAAACCGGCGAAGCTGCTGCAGAAGGAGTGTCGACGACGGCCTCCATCGCTACGGGCAGCGTTCCGCGGACGGCCAAACCGGCCGGAGCCCGCGGCGTCTTAAAGACCTACAATCCGGCCACCGATGCCGCTCCGGCGGAACCGATGGCCATCAGGGAAACGAATTTCCGCTTCAATGAACCCTTATTGCTGCGGCCGAAAACGGACATGATCGTCATCCATCACGTCGGCATTCCCGACGGCGATACGTCGGCAGCGGCCATTCACCGGGCCCACTTGGCCAATGGCTGGGCAGGAATTGGCTACCATTACGTCATCCGTAAAGATGGTACCATCGAACGGGGCCGTCCCCTGGCAACGGTCGGTGCCCATGCCGAAGGGCAGAATTACCACACCGTCGGCATCAACGTCACGGGGAATTCGATAAAGAAATCCCGACGCCGGCACAGATTCACGCCTGGAAGGCCTCGTCGCCTGGCTGTGCAAAATCTACGACATCACGCCCGGCGCTTCGACCATCGTCGGCCACCGCGACGTCAACAGCACGGACTGCCCGGGCCAGCACCTCTACGACATGCTGCCTCAGATTCGCCGCGATGTAGAAAAACGGATGGAAACCATGGGCGATGCCGCCCCGTCTTACGAAGATACCCTGAAAGGGAAGAGCCTCCTCAAGATGAGCCGTAAAGAAAGGGAAGCCTTTATCATGCAGGGCGCGGCGGGACGATAATGTGCCTAGTCGGGACGAATGAACTATGATATAATAAAAACCACGCAAGTATGATGATAACTATCGAGGGCTTTGGGCAACTAAAGCCCCCTTTGTCATGAGGTAAAAAAGCATGAAGCAATTCTTTCAATGGATGAATCAAGATGAAAATATCCGGTCCGCCGGGGACGCCTTTTTAAAACCCGGCTGTCACAGCATCTACGGCCTCAGCGGCTCGGTCAAGAGCGCCCTGGTCGCCAAGGTGCTGCACGAAGGGCCTCGTCAGGTCGTCCTCGTCGTCCCGTCGCGGGAACAAGCCGCGGCCTGGCAGGCAGACCTGGCCTTTTTGGTGCCTAACGTCAAGATCCTCGACTTTCCCGTCGTCGACAAGGCCGTCTTTACGACGACGGCGAAAAGCCTCGACCGGATGCTCGCCAGATGGAAGCCTTGGGGCGTCTGCGTCAGGGAGATCCGGTTCTCGTCTTGGCTGCGCCGGAAGAAGCGGCACAGTACGTCATGGCTCCGCAGCGCATCGACGATGCGGCTATCGACGTAGAAATCCAAGGAGAATACGACCGCGATGACTTATTGCAGCACCTCGTAAATGCCGGTTATGAACGGGTCGACATGGTCGAACGACGGGGCCATTTTTCCGTTCGCGGCGACATCGTCGACGTCTTTGCCGTCAATGAACCCCAGCCCTTGCGGCTGGCTTTCTTTGGCGACGAACTGGAAAGCATCCGTTCCTTCGATGTCGATACCCAAAAATCCTTGAACGATGCCGACAGGGCGCGGATCCTGCCGGTTTCTTTAACGACGGCAGACGATGAAAAATATACCCTCCTCGATTATGTCGAAGAGGGGACCATCATCTGGGATGAACCCAATCGGGTCCGCGAAGGCCTTAAAAAGATCCTCAAAGAATCGGACGATTACAAGGGCGTCCTGGCGTCGTGGAAAAATATGGTCTCGCCGGAACGAGCCGTGCCGCAGGTCGTCTTGTCGCTCATGGCCCAGTCCGTGCCCGATATGTTCATCGACCAGTCCTTCAGCTTTGCCGCTAAGATGATGGCCAGCTTCCAAAAACAGTTCAACCTCCTGGAAGAAGAAGTGGGCCACTGGCGAAGCTTAGGCAACACCATCGTCTTTGTCATCAACAGCAAAGAGCGTATCGCCTCGCTCAAAGCCTGGATGAAACAGCACGACCTTGCCATTTCTGATTATGACGATGAAAAGAGCAAGTCCGGCGGCATGTACATCGTCGAAGGGGAAATCCACGACGGTTTTGAACTGCCCTATGCCAAGGTCGTCGCCGTCGCCGAACGGGACGTCTTCGGCACTCAGAAAAAACGCCTGCGCCACCGCGTAGCTAAAGGCCAGGAAATCAGCGTCTTTACCAGCCTGAAGTCCGGCGATTACGTCGTCCATGAAGTCCATGGCATCGGCCGCTACATGGGCATCAAGACCATTGAAATGGACGGCGTCCATAAGGATTACCTCGAAATCCACTACGCCGGCAAAGACATCCTCTACGTGCCGACGGACCAGTTGTCCTTGCTCCAGCGCTACATCGGCAACGAAGGCGATACGCCGAAACTGCAGAAGATGGGCGGCTCGGATTGGCAGAAGATACGTTCCAAGGCTCAGAAATCGATTACCGATTTGGCCGAAAAACTCGTCGCCTCTACGCCAAACGTGAAGTCGTCCCGGGCTATGCCTTCCCGCCGGATACGCCTTCCAGAAAGAATTTGAAGAAGCCTTTCCTTATGAAGAAACGGAAGATCAGTTAAAGGCCGTCAGTGAAATCAAGGGCAGTATGGAAAAACCGACGCCCATGGACCGCTTAGTCTGCGGCGACGTCGGCTTTGGTAAGACGGAAGTCGCCATGCGGGCCATTTTTAAGGCCGTCACGGCCGGCAAGCAGGTTGCCGTCTTGGTACCGACGACGGTCTTATCCCAGCAGCACTTCCAGACTTTTATGGAACGCTTCGGCCCCTTCGGCGTCCACGTCGAAGTCCTCAACCGCTTCCGTTCCTATAAAGAAAAGAAATCCATTCTGGCCCGGACCCTGACCGGGGACATCGACGTCCTCATCGGGACTCACAGCCTGCTCAATAAAAACGTAAAATTCAAGTCCCTGGGCCTCCTCGTCGTCGACGAAGAACAGCGCTTCGGCGTCGCTCAAAAGGAAAAATGGAAGGCCTGGGCGGCCCATATCGACGTCTTGTCCCTCAGCGCCACGCCGATTCCGCGGACCCTCACATGTCCTTGGTCAACCTGCGGGAAATGTCGGTCATCGAATCGCCGCCGACAGACCGCTTCCCGGTCCAGACCTACGTGCCGAATACGACGCCCGCATCGTCAGCGATGCCATCATGCGTGAAAAGCGGCGGGGCGGCCAGGTCTTCTTCGTCTATAACCGCGTCGCTTCCATCGAGCGCATGAAAGACGAACTCCAGGCCCTCCTGCCGATATTACCATCGGCATCGCCCACGGTCAGATGGCCGGTACCATGCTCGAGTCGATGATGTTCGATTTCTATGAAGGAAAGTACGACGTCCTCCTCTGCTCGAGTCTCGTTGAAAACGGCCTCGACGTGGCCAACGCCAATACGATCATCATTTACGATGCCGACCACTTCGGCCTGTCCCAGCTCTACCAGATGCGGGGCCGCGTCGGCCGAAGCCACCGCATGGCCTATGCCTACTTCCTGTATCGTCGGGACAAGGTCTTGTCGGAAGTCGCTGAAAAACGACTTCAGGCCATCAAAGAATTTACGGAACTCGGTTCCGGTTTTAAAATCGCTATGCGCGACCTTGAAATTCGCGGTGCCGGCAACCTCCTTGGCAGGGAACAGCACGGCAACATCGCCAGCGTCGGCTTTGCCATGTACTGCCATATGCTGGAAGAAGCCATTGCCAAGGCCCAGACCGGGAAAGAGGTGGAACCGCCGCCGCCGGAAACGGTCATGGAAATCCACGTCGACGCTTTTATCGACAACGAATACATCCAAAACGGCGGTCAGAAAATAGACATGTATCAGCGGTTGGCCGTCGTCTCGTCGAAAGAAGAGCTGGATGAACTGCGCCGCGAACTGGAAGACCGCTACGGTCGGCCCAGTCCCTATGTCGAAAAGCTGCTGCAGGTCACGGAAACCCGCCTCGAAGCTAAGGCTCAAGGGATGGTCCTCATCGCTCAGAAGAAGGACATCCTTGAAATCAAATGGCGGCGCGTCTCCGACATGCCCGACTTATCGAAACTCGAAAAGCCTTTGCGCAGCCGATTCCGCCTCATTCCCAGCATCCCGGTCATGGTCCGCGTGTCCCTGGCCGGCGTCTCCGACATCCTCGATTTTATCCAGACCTTGCTGACGGCCTTTTCCTCCTTGCGAAAGGGGGATTCCCGTGACTAACTTTTTACGCGGTGCCATGGTCCTCACCGTGGCCGGCATCGTCGTCAAGATCTTAGGCGGCTGAACCGAATCTTCTTATCGCGCCTCTTAGGCGGCGAGGGGATCGGCCTCTATCAGATGGCCTATCCGGTCTATATCCTTTTACTCAGCATCATCGGCGCCGGCATTCCCATTGCCGTATCGATCATGATTGCTGAACAGGCGGCCCGGGGCCATTACAGCGGCGTCCGCCGCATCTTTCACGTGACCCTGGCCTTTATGACCGTCGTCGCCGTCCTCTGCGGCCTGGCCCTGCCTTTTGGGGCCCAGGCATGATTGAGTTCGGCATCGTCCGCGACGGTCGGGCTTTGCCGGCCTTGGCCGTGTTGGCGCCGGCCTTGAGCTTATCGGTCATCGTCTGCTGCTTCCGCGGTTACTTCCAAGGTCTGCAGCTCATGACGCCGACGCCTTGTCCCAGATGGCCGACCAATTTGTTCGGGTCTGCACGATGCTCGTATTGGCCTGGATTTTCCTGCCGAAAGGCCTGGAATGGGCTGCTGCCGGTGCGTCTTTCGGGGCCGTTCCCGGGGCGGCAGCCGGCTCATCCTCATCGCCTTCTTATACTACCGTCACCAACGGACGCCGCTTCCTGATGACGACGGTGTCTTCGTCATCCAATCGTCGCGGCACATCATCCGCCGCCTCGTCGTCTTAGCCGTTCCCGTAGCTGCCGCCAATATGCTCCTGCCGGCTGTAGCCAGTATCGACCTCTTTATCGTGCCTTTGCGGCTGGAAGCAGCCGGGTACACCACCCATCAGGCGACGGCCCTCTATGGCTACCTGACGGGCATGGCCAACGGCCTGGTCCAACTGCCGGCGATCTTGACGATTTCCCTGGCGACGAGCTTAGTGCCCGCCGTTTCAGCAGCCTTTTCCCAGGGGAAGCGGGACGTCGTCTTGTCCCGGACCCATACGGCCATGCGTATTGCCAACCTCATTACCGTGCCGGCCTGCTTGGGCCTGGCCGTCTTGGCCGTGCCTATTTCGCGTCTCTTATACGCTACGCCGGCGGCAGGGCCTGCCATCTGCGTCCTGTCCATTTCGGTCTTTCTCGTCGGCCTCCAGCAGATTACCAGCGGCCTTTTGCAGGGCATGGGGCGGACGGCCGTGCCTTTGTACAACATGGCTGCCGCTGCCGTCGTCAAGATTTTCTTGAGCTGGCATTTGACGGCCATTCCCTGGCTCGGTGAAGTCGGGGCAGCGTGGGCGACCAACGCCGATTTAGCCGTGGCGACGGCTTTGAACCTCTATTTTGCCCGCCGCTTCGTCGGCTACGGCGTCCAGTGGGGCTATGTCGGCCGCCTGTTCCTGTCCGGAGCTGCCATGGCCGGTACGGCCTGGATCCTCCATCACAGCCTGCTCAACTTACTGGGCAATACCTTGGCGACGATCATCGCCATGAGTGCCGCAGTCACGGTCTATCTCATCGGTATCTTTGCCTTTCGGGCCATTGCCGTGACGGATTTAGAAAAACTGCCCGTCATCGGGCCTAAATTAGCCTCAATTGCTGAAAAATTAGGAAAATAATGAACGCTAAAAGGGGATTGCCTTATCGGGCATCCTCTTTTTTCTTGCTTTTGGCACATCTCTTTGCTATACTGTAACTAAACGGTTGATTTAATCAACTAATAAAGGAGGACTCACTGTGAATTATTTGCATGCCGGCCACGATTTTGGCATTATCAACATGCGGTCCCAGGCCTACATTACCGAAGCCTGTCAGCCTTGGAACCTGTCCTATTCGGAATACGTGGCCCTCATGAACCTCTATGACCTCGACGCTGCAGCCAAAGTGAGCTCTGTAAAGAAATGAAGGCCGATAAGGCCCTCGTCGCTCGCAGCCTGAAGACCTTGGAAGAAAAGGGCTACGTCTGCCGTCGCCAAAAGGACGGAGATCGGCGCTTTAAATTTATCTACCTGACACCTAAGGCCAGAGGCATCCAAGGGGAGTTGGAAGGCCTGTTAGAGACATGGATCACCTATCTCGTAGAGGGCTTTGAAGAAGCTAAGCGCGACGAGATGTTTGCCATGATGCACGCCGTTGCCGAGCGGGCTTCCAACGTGAGTATGAGTGATGTGAAGAATGAGGGGGAGATGAAACGATGAAAGGGCGGTATATGAAGTACATCGTCGTCGCAGCGGCCATGGCGGCCGCTATGAGTGTCGCCGGTTGCGGCAATGATCAGACGGCGGCTGAACCGGATCAATTGGTAAAGACGATGGAAGTGGGGAAGGCGACGGACAGTACGGCCGGTACTTATTCGGGAACGGTGAAGGGGCGCTATGAGAGTAAGCTCTCCTTCCAGGCCGGCGGGCGGATTACGACGCGAAACGTCCAGCTCGGAACGCGGGTCAAGGCCGGTGACGTCTTGATGACCGTCGACCCGAAAGACATCGTGCAGGCCGTCCACCAATCCCAGGCCCAGGTCGATGCCGCAGCGGCTCAGCTCCAGCTGGCGGCGGCCAATTTAAAGCGCTATAAGGAACTCTATAGCGCCGATGCCGTCAGTGCTGCCGACCTCGACCAGTTCCAGACGGCCTATGACCGGGCTGCGGCTCAGTACAATCAGGCCCAGGCCGGCCAACAGGCTCAGGATAATCAACTGTCCTATACGCAGCTGACGGCTGACGCTGACGGCGTCATCTCGGCGGTCAGTGCCGAAGTAGGCCAGGTCGTCCCGGCCGGTCAGCCCGTCGTCACCTTGGTCCATGACGGGGACTTAGAAGTCACCATCAACGTACCGGAAAATAAATTGGCCGACTTTCCCGTCGGAAAAGCCGTGACCGTCTCCTTCTGGGCCCTTCAGAACCAGACCGTTTCTGGCGTCGTCCGCGAAGTGGCCCCTATGGCCGATGCCGTATCGCGGACCTATGAAGTCAATATCACATTGCAGAATCCGCCCCAAGCGTGCAGCTGGGCATGACGGCCTCAGTGGCCAATGCCGGCGAAGAACAGGCCGCCGCCGATACGGTCATCCTGCCGCTCTCGGCCATCTATCAGACCGGCAGCACGCCCCAGGTCTGGGTCGTCGGCAAGGATAAGACCTTGTCCCTGCAAAATGTATCCGTCGAAACCTTTGGCGACAACACGGTCAAGGTCACGGGACTTCATAAGGGCGACCGGGTCGTCACGGCCGGCGTCCATAAACTGCGGGCCGGTGAAAAAGTCCGCATCGAGGGGGCCGATTCATGAGAAACTTATCGGAAGTATCCCTCCATAACCGGGTCTTAGTCTGGTATTTCATCATCCTCGTGGCCATTGCCGGCGTCTTTTCCTATATCAAGCTGGGCCGGATGGAAGACCCGACGTATACCGTGCGGACCATGGTCGTTTCCGTGGCCTGGCCGGGAGCGACAGCAGAACAGATGGAAGAACAGGTGACCGACAAGATCGAAAAGAAACTCCAAGATACGCCGCACCTCGATTACCTCAAGAGTTATTCTCGGCCGGGCCAGTCGGTCATTTACGTCAACTTGGACGATAAGGCGCCCCAGAGTTCCATCCGCGACACGTGGCATGAAGTCCGAAACTTGACGGAAGACGTGAAACGAGACCTGCCGGACGGCGTCTACGGCCCGTACTATGACGACCGCTTCGACGACGTCTTCGGCTCTATCTACGCCTTGACCGGCGACGGGTATTCCTATGAAGAACTGCGGCAAAAAGCCGAAAAGATACGCCGCATGATGATGAACGTCGACGACGTCAGCAAAGTCGAATTGGTCGGCGAACAGTCGGAAAAAATCTATATCGAAGTGGCCAATGCCAAATTGGCTGAGTTGGGCATTCCGCCGACGGTCATCGCCAACGCCGTCAAAGGCCAGAATGAGATGACGCCGGCCGGGATGATAAGTACCGAGTCAGATAACGTCTACCTGCGCCTGTCCGGCGTCTTTAAGGACGTCGAAGGCATCCGCAACCTGCCCATCAGCGCCAACGGCCGCGTCTTCCGCCTCGGCGACATCGCACCGTAGAACGGCGTTACAGCGAACCGGCTGATCCTAAGATGTTCTATAACGGCAAGCCCGCCGTCGGCATCGCCCTGTCCATGAAGAGCGGCGGCAACAATCTGAAGCTCGGCGAAAACCTGAAGAAACTTCAGGACAGCGTCAAAGCCGACCTTCCGGCCGGGATGGAAATGAACCAGGTCTCGGACCAGCCGCAGATCGTCAAAGAGTCCATCAGTGACTTTACAGAAACGTTGTGGGAAGCCATCGCCATCGTCCTCGTCGTCAGTTTCATCACCTTGGGGCTGCGGACGGGACTGGTCGTCGCCTTCTGCATTCCTTTGGTCCTGACCGGCGTCTTCTGCGTCATGGAAATCGCCGGCATCGACCTTCATAAGGTCTCCTTAGGAGCCTCATCATCGCCTTGGGACTCCTCGTCGACGATGCCATCATCGCCGTCGAAATGATGACCGTCCAGCTTGAGAAGGGCTAAATCGTATCGATGCGGCCTGCTACGCCTTTCGGGCTACGGCCAAACCGATGCTGACCGGGACCCTCATCACCTGTGCCGGCTTCATTCCCGTCGCCTTTTCCGACGGGGCGGCGGCTGAATTTTGTAAGGCTCTGTTTCCGGTCATCACGGCGGCCCTGGTCTTGTCGTGGATCGTATCGGTCATGGTAGCGCCGCTCTTTGGCTATTACCTCATCAAGCCTAAAAAGAAAGAGCGTGGGGAAGAAGAAAAGCTGTACACCAGCCGCTTCTACGTCTTTTTCCGAAAGGTCCTGACCTGGTGCCTGACCCACCGCGTCATCGTCATCGGCGGGACGGCTGCGGCCTTCGTCCTTTCCGCCGGCCTGACGTATTTCATTCCCAAGGAATTTTTCCCGCCGTCACTGCGGCCGGAACTCATCGTTGAAATGACCCTGCCCGAAGGCTCGTCCATGGAGGCGACCCAGAAAGAAGCGTCCCGCCTGGCGCAGTACCTCGACGGCCAACAGGATAAACTAAAGAATTACTCTTACCATGTCGGACAAGGGGCGCCGCGCTTCGTCCTGACCGTCGACCCCGTTCTTCCGGCAGATAATTACGCCCAGTTCGTCGTCGTCGCTAAGGATACGGAATCGCGGGAAGAATTGGCGGCTTCCTTGAAGACGGAACTTTCCGATAAGTTCCCCAACGTCCGCAGCAATATTAAGCATATTTCCTTAGGGCCTCCGTCGGACTATCCCATCATGCTGCGCGTGTCGGGCTACGACAAGGACAAGGTCAAAGCCTATGCCCAAGAGATCGCCGCCCGCATCGCCAAAGACCCCAATACGGAAAATGTCTTCCTCAACTGGGATCAGAAGGATAAGACCATGCACGTCGAGCTCGATCAGGATAAACTGCGGGCCATGGGCATTTCTGGTCAGGACATTGCCCAGACCTTGTATACGGAACTGTCCGGGGCGACGGTGGCGCAGTACTATGCACCCGATAAGACCGTCGATATTCAGCTTCGCCTCGACGATAAAGACCGAAAAGATCTGTCGGCCATCAAGAGCCTGCCGGTCTACGTCGGTCAAGCCGGCTACGTGCCTTTGGAACAGATCGCCCGCATTTCCTACCAGGCGAAGACGGCCTCATCTGGCGCCGTGATTTAAAACCGACCGTCACCATAAACGGCGGCATCAAGTCGGGAACGGCTGACGATGCGACTCAGAAGCCTACGATGCCATCGCCGACATCCGTGAAAATATGCCCTTTGGCTACACCGTCGAAGTCGGCGGCTCCCTGGAAAACAGCCAAAAATCCCTGAAGTACCTCATGGGCCCCGTGCCGGTCATGGTCATCCTCATCATGACCTTGCTCATGTTCCAGCTGCGGAGCTTGTCCCTCATGGCCCTGACCCTGATTACGGCGCCATGGGACTCATCGGCGTCTCCCTGGGAATGCTCCTCTTTAGAGAGTCCCTGGGCTTTGTCGCCTACCTCGGCATCCTGGCCTTAGGCGGCATCATCATCCGCAACTCGATCATCCTCCTCGATCAGATACAGAAACATATGGCTGCCGGCGAAGACCCGTGGCACGCCGTCATCGATTCGGCGGTCCTGCGCTTCCGGCCCATCATGCTGACGGCAGCGGCGGCCATATTGGGCATGGTGCCTTTGATGACCAGCGTCTTCTGGGGTCCCATGGCCGTAGCCATTGCCAGCGGCTCTTGGTGGCAACGGTCTTGACCCTCTTGGTCCTGCCGACGATGTACGCCGCCTGGTTCAAAGTCAAAAAATCATAATTTCTCTTTAGGTCTGCATCGCCTTGATGCAGGCCTTTTTGGCACAGGAGAATCGTGAATGGCACAGTCTGTTGTTTTACAAGGGAAACTTCCTATCGTATAATATAAAGTATAGATACGATATTAGATGAGAGGAGATTCCTCTATGATAAAACGTGCTTCCGTCCTCGTGGGGACCCTTATAGTAACGCTCCTTCTGTCGGCCTGTGCCAGAGGCCCGGCACGGACTGATAACGATACCCACCGCGAAACTTTGGCTCAGAACGAAAAGAAGCCCGTCTCGACGGAGGTCGTTCGTAACGGCCAGGGAAATCCCCGCCGCGTTCTGATCACTTATTTTACTTATCCTGACAACACCGATGCCCAGGCCATTCATTCCAAGGAATATGACGTCATGGCCTCGGCCAGCCTTAATGTAAAAGATGGGCAAATCATCGGAAACGATGCCATGATTGCCAATGAAATCGCCAGGGAGACCGGTGGCGACGTCTTTTCCATCTTGGCGGAAAAGCCGTACTCCGCCGATTACGACGCCATGATCCGCGATGAAAAGGCCGCGCCCCGCAATGAAAAGCGGGAGCTGAAAAGCCACGTCGGCGATATGAGCGGCTATGATACGGTCGTTCTGGTCTATCCCATTTGGTGGGATGCCCTGCCGGCACCGGTCACGGCCTTCCTGACGGAAAACGATTTCTCCGGCAAGGCCCTCTATGCCGTCGCGTCGTCCGGTGACAGCGACTTTGTCGATACTGTCGAAGACATTGCCGAGCTCGAGCCCGATGCCAACGTCTATGAAGGCTTCGTCCTCCGTCATGATGAGATGGATGAACGTCCGATGCCGTTCGCCAGTGGCTTCGAACGGCGAATTTCATGAAATAAAAAAATCTCCAGATACACCGCTTTGCGATGCAGCTGGAGATTTTTCTAAATGGAACGATTCTTAGGAACGACGGTTGTAGAGGATGAGGCCGCCTTTTTTGCGGTGCCCCGTATTCCACAGGCCGTCGAAGTCGAGCCAGCGCCAGGAACCGTAGGTGACGGCTTTGACCATGAAGTCGCCGTCGAATTCGGTGTAGCCCGTCAGTAAGAACCAATGCCAGTCGTAGAATTTGAAGTTCGGGTTGTTGTGGATGCCAGCGACAGGTGGGATGGCCAGCCGGCGTCAATCTGGGCTTGATGACGTCTTTCGTTTCATCGGCTGTCTTGTCGCCAGACCAGGGATCCATGGTGATGTCGTCATCGCCGCGGTCAGAAAGAAACTGGCCCATGCCGTCGATATACATATCGAGGCGGTCGATGCCGCCCCAACGCGGACGCAGATAGGGCTTCATGACGTTGGTAAAGGCGATGTAGTCCTTTTTAGCCACGTCTTCGGTCTCGTAGGGATAGAGCCTTGGGCGTCTTTATAGCGCGTAAAGTAAATGGAAGAATCGCAGGCCGTCACGGCAGCGCAGCCGCCGAGATTCATCATGCGGTCGGTCAGCCAATCCTGATTGCCGCCGTAAGCCGAACCAATATAGAAGTAAGGGAGTTCATGTTTCATTAAAGGCATATCCTTTCGTAATAATACTTAATCTTCAGCATCGTGTATGATGTCGGGTTCGGCTTTTTGGGTAAAGCCGATGACCCGGCGGGGTTTTTGGATGTCATCCTGTCGGGGGACAGCAACCAAGAGCAGATTGAGCTGGGACAGGTGCTGGACCAGTTCGACGGCCGAGCCATCCGAGAGTTCTCCGTAAAAGACGATCATATTCGGGTCCCAGTAGCCGATATCCTGAATGCTGAAGGTAATGTCGCCGGCTGAGACCAGGCGGCCGCCGGCCTGCATCGTATCGGGAAGCTCCGATTCGAAGTTGTTGATCAGGCGACGATGCGCTGATACATATCCGATGCCAAATAAGGGGCTTCCGGGTCGTCCGTTTCCGGCGTCGGGGCGTTCTGGCAAAGGGCCATGTCTTTCACTTCATCGGTATACAATTCTCCCGGTACGAGGACCGTTTTCTTTTCGCTATTCATGGATATCACTCCTTCTTGACTGCTTCCTAATACTATTCGAGATGAAGGGGGCAAATTCCTGCTGAAAATGATGACTAATTTTATCTATTTTGAATAGAATGATTGAGTAAAAAGCAAGGAGCAGGAGACTGCCGTCACACTCGCTTTGGGGGCGGGACTGGCTAGGGGTGGACAGATGTTGTATAATAAGGATTGGATTTGTAGAGAAAGGATAGAATCAATTATGATCAGAGACAATCAAATTATTCACTATACATCAGATGAGGCTATCCGCGTGTCCATCGCCTTTACGGCAGGCATCGTGGAAAAAGCCCGTCAAAGCCACAACTTATCGCCCGTGGCCTGCGCCGCCCTCGGTCGGACCATGACCGGCGCGGCCCTTCTGGCCGGAGACTATAAGAACCACGAAGGCGTATCTATTAAGATTGCCGGCGACGGTCCCTTAGGTGCCGTCCATGCCGACTGCTTCGATACCAACAAACTTCGCGGCTACGTCGATAATCCGACTATCGACCTGCCCTTGAAGCCCAACGGCAAACTCGACGTCTCGGCTGCCGTCGGCCGCAACGGACAGCTGACCGTAACCCGCTTTACGCCGAAGACGACGACCTATACCAGCCAGGCTGACCTGGTGTCCGGTGAAATCGCCGAAGACATTGCCTATTATCTCTATACGTCGGAACAGGTACCGTCGACGATCAACTTAGGCGTCCTCGTCGACCGGGACTATACCATTGCCGCTGCCGGCGGCTTCTTGGTCCAGGCCTTGCCCGGTGCCAAAGATGAAGATCTGGCCCGCGTCGAAGCCAACATCACCCAGGTCGGCGCCCTGACGACGTACTTGAAAGACCATCCCAAGGGAGAAGGCCTGATCGACATCATCCTCGGCGGCATGCACTACAAAGAATTGTACCGTCAGCACCTCTACTGGCGCTGCACCTGCTCGCGCCAGCGTTTTGAAAGCGCCTTGTTATCCCTGCGCCCGGAAGATAAAGAATCCCTTTTGAAGGATCCCCAGGTCGAAATGACCTGCCATTACTGCGGCGCGAAATATACCCTGTCCCGCGACGAATTAGCGGCCTTATACGAAAAGGCCGGGGCAGACCAGCATTGATCGTCATTTCTTAAAAGGGAGGTTTTATCATGGGACTTATTGCCATTATCGGCGGTACCGGCGTCTGTGACCCGAAGATTTTGTCCAATGTCCGTGAAGGGTACCTGGATACCTATTACGGATCCATTCGCTATTGGAAGGGGACCTATAACGATCGGGACCTCATCTTTTTAGCCCGTCACGGCCGGATGCACTCCATTCCGCCGCACCTCATCAACTACCGGGCCAACATCCTGGGACTGAAACGCCTGGGCGTCACGGCCATCTTGGCGACGACGGCGGTAGATCCATGAATCCGGAATACAAACCCGGTGACTTCGTCCTGCCCGACCAGTTCATCGACTTTACAAAAAGCCGCCACACGTCCTTTTTCGACGGCGGAACTAACGGTGTCGTCCACGTCGATATGACCGAGCCTACTGCCCGACCCTGCGCCGTAACGTCATTCAAGCCGCTGCCGAACTCGGCGACTGCCGGCTTCACGATAAGGGAACCTATGTCTGCACGGAAGGGCCGCGCTTTGAAACGCCGGCTGAAATCCGGATGTTCCAAAAACTCGGCGGCGATATCGTCGGCATGACCAACGTGCCCGAAGTCTGCCTGGCCCGGGAAGCGGAAATCTGCTATGCCACGGTGTCCATGGTCACCAACTTTGCCGCCGGCATTTCCGATAAGCCCTTGACCCATGAAGAAGTCGTCGACGCCATGGCCAAGAGCTCCCTGCGCCTGCGCCAGCTCATCTTAAAGAGCATCGAAAATTATCCCGTCGATGAAGACTGCGCCTGCCATCACACGCTCCAGGCTTACGGAGGGTTTACGGTATAATGGAAACTTTGCGCTGGGAAAAAGGGACCCTCTATCTCCTCGACCAGACGGTCCTGCCCTTTACCGAGAACTACCTTGCCTGCACGACCTGGCAGGATGTCCATAAGGCTATTTCTGTCCTGGCCGTCCGCGGTGCCCCGGCCATCGGCGTCGCCGCGGCTTATGGCGTCGTCTTAGGCGCCCGCTCCATCCTTGACGGGGCCGGTGGTAAGCCCTTTTTGACGGCCGTGCAGGAGATCTGCACGAATCTTGACGGCGCCCGCCCGACGGCGGTCAACCTCCACTGGGCTTTGGAACAGATGATGGATTGCGCTAAGGAATACGGTAATGAAAGCCCGTCGGCCATCGTCGACGCCTTAGAAGAAAAGGCCAAAGCCATCCATGCCGACGACGTGGCCATCAACACGGCCATGGCCCGCTGCGGTGCCGATGAAGTCGGCAAGGGGGACCGCCCCCTGACCCTGCTCACGCACTGCAATGCCGGCGCCTTGGCGACGGCCGGCGTCGGTACGGCCTCGGCGTCATCACTGAGCTTCACCGCCGGAAAAAGGTCACCATGGTCTATGCCGACGAAACGCGGCCCCTCCTGCAGGGAGCGCGTCTTACGGCCTTTGAGCTCATGACCGGCGGCGTGCCGGTTACCCTCATTACCGATAACATGGCCGCCTGGACGATGAAGGAAAAGGGCGTTGACGCCATCATCGTCGGTGCCGACCGCATTGCCGCCAACGGCGATACGGCCAACAAAATCGGGACCTACGGCCTGTCCCTGATGGCCAGGGCCTTGGGCATTCCCCTGTACATTGCAGCGCCTTTATCGACCTTTGACCGGTCCCTTGCCGACGGCAGTCAGATTCCTATTGAAGAGCGGAATCACGACGAAGTCCGCTCCTTTAGAGGCGCTGCCACGGCCCTTTCCGATACGCCGGTCTACAACCCGGCCTTCGATGTGACGCCCCATGAAAACATCCGGGCCATCATTACCGAAAAGGGCATCATCAGCCACCCCGACACGGTGGCCGTAACAGCATTTTTTGACAAGCATTTATTATAGAAGAAAGAGGTATGAACTGTATGGAATCAATTATTCGCGACATCACATTAGCTAAGAGCGGCCATGAAAAAATCAACTGGGTCGACCGTCACATGCCGGCCCTCAATGCCATTGGCGACAAATTGAAAGCCGAACAGACCTTTAAAGGCAAGACCATCTGCGTCAGCGTCCATCTCGAAGCCAAGACGGCATATTTGGCCGAAGTCCTTCACCGGGCCGGCGCCAAAGTCATCGTTACCGGCAGCAACCCCTTGTCGACCCAGGATGACGTCGCAGCCGCTCTCGTCGAAGACGGCCTTACGGTCTATGCTTGGTACGGTGCGACCGACGAAGAATACTTCGACTTCCTCAATAAATCCCTCGACCACCATCCGGACATCATCATCGATGACGGCGGCGACCAGGTCCACCTCCTGCACACGACGCGGACCGACGCTATGGAAAACCTCCTCGGTGGCACGGAAGAAACGACGACCGGTGTCAATCGCCTCCACGGCCTCGACAAAGCCGGCCAGTTGAAATTACCCATGATTGCAGCCAACGATTCGTACTGCAAATATCTCTTCGATAACCGCTACGGCACGGGCCAGTCGACATGGGACGGCATCATGCGCACGACCAACCTGACCGTCGTCGGCAAGAAAGTCGTCGTCGCCGGTTACGGTTGGTGCGGTAAAGGCTGCGCTATGCGTGCCAAAGGCCTCGGTGCTCACGTCATCGTCACCGAAGTCGACCCGATTAAAGCCATCGAAGCCGTCTTTGACGGTTTTGAAGTCATGCCCATGGCCGAAGCTGCCAAAGTCGGCGATATCTTCGTCACCTTGACCGGCGACAAAGACGTCATCCGCGGCGAACACATGAAGAACATGAAAGACGGTGTCGTCTTGGCCAATGCCGGTCACTTCGATGTCGAAATCAACCGTCCCGAACTGGAAGCGCTCTCCGTCCGCCATTTTGAAGCCCGTCACAATATCGAAGGCTATGAACTCCCCAACGGCCACGTCATCAACCTCTTGGCCGAGGCGCCTGGTCAACCTGGCTGCCGGCGACGGCCATCCGGCTGAAATCATGGACCTGTCCTTTGCCGTTCAGGCCCTGGCTGCCAAATACATTCTCGATCATCATACGGAACTTGAAAACCACTCTACGTCCTGCCTCATGAAATCGACGACGACATCGCCAAGATCAAACTGGCTTCCATGGGCTACGCTATCGACACCCTCAGCGAAGAACAGCGCAAATACTTGAATCTCGACTAAGAGGAGAGGGATACCGATGAAAAAACTGATTCAGACGTCGCCCTCTACCGGGACCACGACGTCACGGAACATCAAAATATCGCCATCGACGGCACGAAGATCACGGGCTTTCCCGAAAATCCTGTTCTTTCCGACTACGATGAAGTCATCGACGGCCAGCAGATGTTGGCCCTGCCGGGCTTCGTCAATACCCACAACCACATCGCCATGACCGTCTTCCGCAGCTATGCCGACGACATGCAGCTCATGGACTGGCTCCAGAAGAAAATCTGGCCGGCTGAAGACAAACTCGACGGCGACGTCGTCTATGCCCAGACCATGCTCGGCATTGCCGAAATGATCCGCTGCGGCACGACGTCCTTTGCCGATATGTACTTCTTCATGGATGACGTAGCCCGCGCCGTCGATGCCTCGGGTATCCGGGCCTGCCTGAGCCGGGGCATGACGGGGATTACGCCCAGTGCCGAAACGGCTCTTAAAGAAAATAAACAGCTCTTTTTAGACTGGCATAAAAAAGGGGACGGCCGCATTACGGTCATGCTCGGACCCCATGCGCCGTACACCAATACGCCGGAGTATCTCTCCCGCGTCGTCGATTTGGCCCATGAATTAGGGGCTGAAATCCACACTCACCTGTCGGAAACGAAGGGCGAAGTGGAAAACATCAAGAAGCAGTACGGCAAGTCGCCTATCGCCTGGTTCAACGACCTGGGCATCTTTGACGTAGGCTGCCTGGCTGCGCACTGCGTCTGGGTCGATGACGACGACCTCGACATCATGCTCCAAAAACACGTCCGCGTCGCCCACAACCCTGGCAGCAACCTGAAACTGGCCAGTGGCTTTGCGCCATCGCCAAGATGCTGAAAAAGGCATCACCGTCGGTCTCGGCACAGACGGTGCCTCGAGCAACAACAACCTCGACATCGTCGAAGAAATGCATTTGGCAGCCCTGGTCCACAAGGCCAACACCCTCGATCCGACGGTCATCCCGGCTGAAACGGCCATCAACATGCTGACCGAAGGCGGTGCCAAGTGCCTGGCTACACCGATATTGGCAAGCTTGAAGCCGGCTATAAAGCCGACATCACCTTAGTCGACCGCAGCGGCCTCCATTGGTATCCGAAACACGATTCTCTCAGCCTCATGCTTACAGCGCCAACAGCATGGACGTCGACACCGTCCTGGTAAACGGTGAAGTCCTCTTGCGGCACAAAGAGTTTACCAAACTCGACATCGAAAAGATCAAGCTGAAGCCGAACGGACCAAGGAAAAACTCTTTGCCCAAATTTAACCTTTATTCACTCGGTCTCGGTGCGCCTTCTTGAGTACTGCTTGTTTTATTCCCGAAAAGCGTGTATAATTAAATTCACTTTAAGGCTTTTTATGTACGTTTACAGGGAGATGCATCGATTTATGAATAAAACGCTCGTCACGGCTGCCTTCGTCGTCTTGGCTCTGCTCTTGTCGACACATTGGGATTTGCTGGCCATTAAGATTCTCTTGACCGGCTGCCTTATGGGCTGGTTGGCCCGGTCCGTCGTCGCCAACGTCAAGGAAAAGTCGCGGAAGGTCGAAGTCCGGCGCAATAAACGCCTCCGCCGCATGGCCGCCGAACACGCGGCTCGAGAAGAAAGCCGTGCTAGTGTAAACGAACACTAAAAGGCAATGACACGTTGGTAAAGAAAATCTATACGAACCTTTGAGGTACTCCTCTTTAAGCAGATTGAGAAACACTAAAATCTCAGACTGCTTGAAGGGGAGTACTTTTCATGTGTGTGTCTGGATGTCAACATTGAACTTTGACGATAGGGAAGGGTTTTGCGCATAAGAAAAAGCGCTGCCCTAGAGGGTGACTGGTTCGATAAGGGGCCATATGGTATAATAAAATGAAATTATTATACGGTATGTTACAGGAGGTTTGCCTTATGTATGATTATCTGATTGTTGGCAGCGGTTTGTTTGGAGCGGTCTTTGCCCGGGAGATGACGAATGCCGGGAAGTCCTGCCTCGTTTTAGAACGGCGCGACTGTGTCGGCGGTAATGTGTACTGTGAGGAGAAAGACGGGATTCACATCCACAAGTACGGCGCTCACATCTTCCATACGTCGAACAAGGTCGTGTGGGACTATGTCAATCAGTTTGCCGAGTTCAATCACTATGTCAATTCGCCGATTGCCAATTATAAGGGTGAATTGTATAACCTTCCGTTTAACATGAATACCTTCACCAAGATGTGGGGCGTTACGACGCCGAAAGAAGCGGCGGCCAAGATTGCCCAACAGCGGGAAGAAGCGGGGATTACGGATCCTAAGAATCTCGAAGAACAGGCTATTTCCCTCATCGGGACGGACATTTATACGAAATTGATCAAAGGCTACACAGAAAAGCAGTGGGGCCGGCCCTGCACGGAAATTCCGTCCTTTATCATCAAACGATTGCCCGTGCGCTATACCTTTGACAACAACTATTTTAATGACCGCTATCAGGGGATTCCCATCGGCGGCTATAATGTCCTCATCAAGGGTTTATTGGAAGGCATCGAAGTTCGTACCGGCGTCGATTATAATGCCTCTCGCAGCGACTATGAAGGCCTTGCTAAAAACATCGTCTATACGGGACCGATCGACGAATACTTCGGCTATCAGCTCGGCCGGTTGGAATACCGCGGCCTTCGCTTTGAAACAGAGCGCCTGGAAGAAGAAAATCACCAAGCGTGGCCGTCATGAATTATACCGATGCCGAAACGCCGTATACGCGCATTCTGGAACACAAGCACTTTGAATTCGGGACTCAGCCCGTAACCTATGTGACTAAAGAATATCCGGCTGAGTGGGAACCCGGCCAGGAAGCTACTATCCCATCAATGATGCACCCAATCAGGCCCTCTATGCAAAGTATGCCGCTCTTGCCGAAAAAGAACAGCACGTCATCTTTGGCGGCCGTCTGGCAGAGTACAAGTATTACGATATGGATGACACCGTCGAAAGTGCCTTGAAGATGGCCGATAAGGTCTTGGGACGCTGATTCGTGTTATAGATTTTTATTAAGGGAAAAGCGAGTTCTATGCAATCGATAGGACTCGTTTTTTACCGGAATGTTGGCGAAGCGAAGGTTTCGTTCAGGAAAGGACGCTATATACGTGGCTGAGGAAATAGCGAACGTCGAGAGACGACAGGGAAAGCAACTGATTTCGATCTTAGTACCTTGTTACAATGAAGAAGCCGTGCTGCGCGAGTTTTACCGTCGCACGAGTGCTGTCATCGATGGGATTCCATCCTATGATTTTCAGTTTATGTTTGTCAATGACGGAAGCCGAGATGGGACTCTTTCGATTATGCACGAGTTGCGGGAGAAAGATCGTCGCGTGTCCTACGTCAATTTGTCCCGTAATTTTGGCAAGGAAATCGCCATGACAGCCGGCATCGATTATTTGACTGGTGATGCGGCCATCATCATGGATGCCGATTTGCAGGATCCGCCGGAACTCATTCCCGAGATGATAAGCTGGTGGGAACAGGGCTATCAGGACGTCAGTGCCAAACGGCGCAGCCGGGCCGGGGAAACTTTTTTCAAGAAGTGGTCGTCCCATGCCTTTTATACCATCTTGTAGAAGCTGTCTAACGCGCCCATGCAGCGCGACGTCGGTGATTTTCGCCTCCTCGACCGCCAGTGCTTGAATGCCCTGCGGATGATGCGCGAATCCCAGCGATACAACAAAGGCCTTTTCAGTTGGATCGGATTTGAAAAGAAAGAAATCCTCTTTGACCGCGATGCCCGAGCTGCCGGCAAGACCAAGTGAACTATTGGAAACTCCTCAACTTGGCCATTGAAGGCATTACCAGCTTCACCATTGCGCCCTTGCGGGCTGCGGCTTACGTCGGGGTCTTCCTGGCTTTTATTGCTATTCTCTTCATGTTGTTCATCATCGTTCGGACCCTGGTTTACGGCGACGATGTGCCGGGATACCCGTCCCTCATTTGCGCCATCCTCTTCATCGGCGGCGTCCAACTCTCCTTCCTGGGAATCATTGGCGAATATTTAGGACGGGTCTTCAATGAAAGCAAATTCAGGCCCCTTTATTTAGTGCAGGACGTCAATGGTGATCGGATCATGAATCAAGATAAGGTTAAGGAAGTCTGCAAATACAGAAAGTAGTCTTTAGACCTCTCGATACGGCCTGTTAAAACGATGAATGAACAATATCATATGGCTGTCCCTACATTGGGACGGAACAGAAAGAGACTTGCCTTTGAGAGAGGCAGGTCTTTTTTTGCAGCGGGGAAAGGGAGCATGGCTTGTTGAATAAGGGAAAAGAAATTTAGATAAGGACAACATAATTTTGTGAATCATGACAGATTCTGTCGTGGCCATCCTGTATAATAGGTATCAAGGTAGTGAATCGAAGGGCAAAAGGAGGAGCGGTTGAAAACGGGATAAAGCGTGGCAGAACCGGTTATCATCGAGGCCCTATCACAAGCAAGGGAACTCTAGCTCTTCGGCTGAACGGGGAAGACTTCGGTTGTCGTGTTACGGATGGATTTTTATTTTTCTTGTGAAGAAATTGAAATTATTGTAGAATAAATACAAATAATATGATTATTACTCATTAGTTATTTGTATAATTTGCAGATACTGTATGTTGAGGGGACAGAGGTGATTAGCATGGAAGAAAAAGATAAGAGTCATATTCCGGTAGATGAGAATGACGAGAAACAGCGTGATATTGTGACTACCTTTGCCGCAGGAGAGGCTGCCAAAGCCGCTGCCGATGGGATTGAGGATCAGTATTATAAACCACAGGAGTACGATCGAGGCAACTATGATGATGGCCCGGCTAAATATAGGCTAAACAAAAGGCCGTTGAGAAGGGAAAAGGCGTCGTAAGGGATCCTTATACCAATAAAAAATTGGAACTGAAAATGAAAGATGCCAAACTGAAGTACGGAAAGGACTATGACGCTCATATGGGCGAAATTGACCATCTTGTTCCTTTAAAATTAATGCACGAAAAACTTAAAAATAGTCCCTTTATTGCGCCGGAGGACGCAAAGAACATTGCCAATGATGAGGATAATCTTCTTCTTACCAGCCGACGGGTCAATAATGCCAAACGAGCCAAGACGAATGCCGAATTTGCTGAAGATTCGGATTTTTAAAAAAGAAGGGCCTTCCTGTTTCTAAAAAAATGAAAGACAACTTGCGCTGGGAAGGGACAAAGGCCGAGATAAAGGCAGACATTAATATCGGAGTAACGACCGTGCAAAATGTGGCCAAGACCTTTAATGACGTCGGCTAGAGGCCGGTATGTCAGCCGGAACGATGGTAGGGGTCATGTCGTCGATCAACAATATAGGCCAGGTCTTGTCGGGAGACAAAGAGGCCGGCGAAGCTTTTGCGACGCGGCAAAAGCTACGGGCAAAGCCGCCATCAATGGTTATTTGCGCTCCGGCGGGATTGCTACGGCAACGCAAATCATGCGTAGTTCGACGAATAACTTGATCAAAGTACTGGGAAAAATGAATGCCCCAGCTGAGATCCTGTCTGCCGTTGCCGTAGCCGGCAGTGCCTGAGCCGCTATTGTTCCGGCGAGATTACGTTAGAAGACTGTGTGGTAGAATTACATAAAAATGCCGCGACATTGGCAGCTTCCACTACTGGTATGGCAGTGGGAGAGGCCGTTTTCACGGGTCTCGCAGCCGGTACTCTTTTTGCGGGCCCCATGGCGGTGTTGGGGGCCGCTGTAGGGGCCATGGCGGCGATGGCCGTCGTCGGTTTTGTAGAAGATGTCGTGTTGGCTCCCTATTATAATGCTAAAGCCGCTCGGAAGCTCGAAGATCGGCGTACGGCAGCCTTTAACCGCGTGAGTGCTGCCATGGAAGCAGCCTTAGCGGCCCAGGGAAAACGGCTCGATGCGATGTATGAAGCCGAAAAAGGTCGTCAATATGAAGCCTTCTATTTGGGCTTTGAACGAATGATGGATTCGGCCTTAGAAAACGATGTCGATAATATTACCGGCGGGTTGAACCAAATCTTATCGTACTTCGGTGAGGAATGTTACTTTAAAGATCGAGAAGAATTTAATCAATTTTTTGATTCGAAGGATAGAAAGCCCTTTGTCCTTTAGAATAGATATACTATACATAGGAGGTGGCGGAAATGTGGCCCTTGATAGTCGCAGGCGTAGCAGCCGGGAAATTTCTTTCTGACCTTTCTGACTTGAATAAGGCGTGCAATATGGATGAAGATTCAAGAAAACGCATGAAGAAGGCCTTTCAACGAGAAACCGATGCCCGACTGTTAGTGAAACAGAAGTCTCAGGAATTCGAGTCTGCCTTAGGACGAATCATTCAACGAAAACGAGGCACTATTTCCAATTTTCGCCGGTTTGTAGATCTGTATCAAAAGATCATTGAAATCGATTTCCAAGCCGAGAAACGAGAAGATTTATTAGCATTGGTTCCTTTGAAACAAGAAGACATTGCCTATTTGCATCAGATGGTCATCGTTCCCAAGCGAGAATTTACCGATTCGGAGGTTCTCATGTCGCTGCTAAAAGGCGGGCTGGGTCGGTCGATGTTAGATGACTCGAAGCAGGCCCAGTCGGAGTCATTTAAACAATTACGGGCAGCGCGCGTTGTCTATGCGCAGGCCGAAAATATCGCCAAAGGGATCGATATCATGGTCGATCAATGCTCGGTAATTTCCGAGGTCATTGCTCGCCTGAATCTGCTACTGGCGAAAAGCATTCAGCATTCTCAGGACTTGATTGAAGCAAGGGGCAGTGATCCGAGAAATTACAGCCAGGCCGATCGCGATGTGCTGATGACCTGTATGAACTTAGTCGATGCCTTGAAAAAAATTGTCGATGCGCCGGTGGTTACCGATAACGGGGCGCTGACGCAAGAAATCATGGCTACCATCCAAATGGGGAAGGAATACGCCGACGCGATTAAAAAAATTGGTTAGGAGATGATTTTCATGAAAAGTTTAAAAATCGATGCTGCAAAATGTACGGGATGCGGGACTTGTCTTGCCTTTTCGGAGTATATCGCAGAAGGTTCGGACGGTAAGGCTCGCGTAAAAAATAACGGAAAGATCGAAGCCCAAGAGGTGATCGCAGCGGCTCAAGAAATGGTCGATCTCTGTCCGGAACAGGCCATTCAGCTCAGTGATATTCAGGCCAAGGCCTTGAGCACTGCGGAAAAGCAGCAGATTATCGCACAATTGAAAGCCAAGCTGTCGAGTATCAAAATCCCCAATATACAGCGTTCGGACTATGATTTTGATCGGGAAAAATATCCCTTCGACATCGACTATAATTACTTAGACGGGACTCATAATTATAAATATAAAAGCAGCTCGGACGCCCGTGATGCCGGATGGAAAGATTTTAAACGGAGAAACTATGCCCGCATTGAACAGTATGCCATGGAAGTGCTCAGCCAGTATGGGACCGATAAAATTGCGCCCTTCTTCGATGCTTCGGAACAAGGGGTGTATACCAAGTGGAATAAAAAATTCGAGGCTATTTTGCAGGAAACGGTTGACTCCGTCGTCAATTCCTTGAATGGCAGTCCCTTACCGGACGATTTTTGCACCTGGGCCGTATTCCCGACGCAGTATATCGATAATTTTAAAGACTATAATCCTATTAAATGGGGCGCCAAGGTAGAAAGAGAAATGAGAAGTGACTCCTATTCCAGTGAATCTTGGTATAAAGATTGCGTCGATACCGATGATATGGACTTCGACGAACCGGGCCGAATCTTCAAAGGCACGACTCGGACGGTAACGAAGTATTGCTATAAATACGATAAAGGTATGGGGAAAGACTTTAAACAGGATATCCTGAATACGATCTATAACAGCGATATCGATGAATATTATGAAGAAATCCTTGGCTGGCTTATCGACGATTATAGAAGCAACATTGAAAAGACGATTGAGGCTAAATGCAAGGTATTAGAAGAAGCTCTCGGCTAAAAGAGACGCCTAACAGCGTAAGCCCGATGGGCAGATCTAAAAATAGAGTAGTAGCTTATAAAAGTTACTACTCTATTTTTATCGAAAGCGGTAAGGCGGGTTCCGATTTAACGGTAGAGAATCGTTTGAAGGTTGACGGTCTGGGGAGAACCTGTCTTGGTAAGGGATTGGAGAGGGGATATTTTGGGATTTCCAGATCTCAAGCAATCGAAGCTCATGTCCATAAACCCCCCTTTTGGAGAGCGCTTAAAAAAGGTATTTCATAGCGGCGTTGTCGGAAAGTACTATGATATCCGCCAAAGAATTTCAAACATATGGTATAATATAAATAGATTTACGGATTTTATACCATTCTGCCCCGATGGATGAAACTGCGGCTGATGGGGATTTTTGAAAGAAACTTTCAGCGAAAAAGCAGAAAACAGCCGAAACATAAAATCCGCCCCGCAAATGTCCTTTTCAATGGCGTAACGAAGCCATTTGTAAGGGGTGCTGTTTAGAACCTTAATCCCCGTAAGGGGACGGAAACAATTAATACTTGTTCAACCATGTCAAACCGAACTTCGTTGCTGTTTAGAACCTTAATCCCCGTAAGGGGACGGAAACAGGGTAGTCTTTCCCTCGATAGCAAAAGTTCCGAGTTTAGAACCTTAATCCCCGTAAGGGGACGGAAACTTAATGTCGCTAAAATTGGGCTCTTCGGCCTGAGTTTAGAACCTAAATCCCCGCAAGGGGACGGGAAGCTTTCTGCTTTGAAGCGTAAATCTGAAGTTGGAATGAGAAAAGCCGCTGCGGGCATCTGTTTGTGATGTCTTGCGGCGGCTTTTTGCCATGTAGGAGTACTTGGTTGGGTGAAGGGGTACGAAATGATCGTATTGTAGCTTTTACGTAGAGGGACGATGGAGTTCGGAGTATGATGCAGGATGTCCTTTTTAGAGCGACGTTATCATTAGATCCATGCTATAATAGAACTAAAAAAGTGCGGAAAAAGGCATTCTTCAAAGCACGAGATAGGCGGTATAAGAATATGTCTCACGAAGAAAAACGGGTATGGGGGATTCATACCACAGATGATAATTTATTTTTGCAGCAGGCTGTCATCGCCATTGGTTGGAAGGCTATGGGCGATTTGAGCCGGATCGAAGCCAATCGGGAGGCTTTCAAGGAAAAGTACGCTGCCGTTTATCCTGATGCCAAGAAGGGCCGTGTTTCCAATCATGTTGGCATGCTTTATCGCTTTGTCCACGAGGTCGAAATCGGTGATTACGTAGTATTTCCTTCCAAAATCGACCGACAGATTAATATCGGCATCATTGAAGGCGGATATGAGTATCATCCGGAACCCGTCGAATATGCACAGCAGCGCAGGGTGAAATGGTTGAAGCATCTTTCCAGGACCTCCTTCTCGCAAGGGGCGCTGTATGAAATCGGTTCAGCTCTGACCTTCTTTTCCGTGAAAAGTTATGCCGATGAGTACCTGTCTGCCCTCGATAAGGACTTTAAAAAAGAAAGGGCCATCACAGAAACAGAAGAAGATGAAAGCGTAGGCGCTACGGCAGAAGAAATCGTAGAGACAACGAGAGATTTCATTTTGAAAGCACTTAGCAAGCATCTCAAAGGATACGATTTAGAATACTTTGTAGCCGACCTCTTACGGGCCATGGGATATCGTACGACCGTGTCGCCCCACGGCGGAGATAGCGGCATCGATATTACGGCTTACAAAGATGAGCTGCCGCCGCGCATTCTGGTACAGGTAAAGAGTCAGGACGGCGACATCAAGGAAGCGGCGATCCAGTCTTTGAAAGGTGCCATGCGGGAAGCGATTACGGCCTGTTTGTAACCTTATCCAACTATACCAAGAATGCTCAAAAGTATCTGGCCAATACGCCCATCATCCGCGGCATCAATGGATACGAACTGGTAGAGTTGATTTTGAAATACTATCCTGATTTGAACGATAAGTATAAACAGATGATTCCCTTAGAACGAGTGTATATTCCGTTGTGAAAGAAGATTCGCAGCCCTAAGCACATCATTTTTCTATCTGATCATAAAGAGACATATCGATCCGCCTTTTGGTCCTCGGCAACAGCGAGGCTGAAAGACAGGGAAGATATGTCTTTTTTTGTGCCGCAAATCCGGTGAGGAAGAAGGATTTTTATGGCAATGATTCTATTGCTAAGGCTACATCCTGCATACTGGTTCTGGCATCGGCTGTCAGGAGAATAGATTAATCATTGTTTTGTATAAAACGATATAACAAAATTAACTTATTTTTGTTATAATGAGGTTAGCTATCAATCGAACGGATATTAAAAAAGAAGAGAGAATCTATTGTGACCGGAAAAGACGATGAAGGAAGAAAAACGTCGGAAGTATAGGGACTTTTGAAAATGACTTCTATGAATAGAGACAATTTCTGTCACGATGGCTTTGTATAATAGAAATTAAAGCAGCGAATCAGACTTGTTAAGGAGGTTTCCGCCATGATAACGAGTTATAATAATGTAAAGAATGAAGTACTGAAGTACTATGAGGAGTTTTTAGATGCTTTTCATAAAATGGGGATATCAGAAAACGATACTTCTTTACAAGCTCTGAAGCTGAAGGCGGAGAGAATTAAGGACGACCGGTTCTGCTTGATGATCACCGGAGAAGCAAGAGGTGATACATTTACCTTTATCAATGCCTATCTAGGTTCGGAAATTCTGCCCATGAATATCTATCAGTGTACGGGTACTGTCGTCGAGGTTACCTATGGCGAAAAGTTTGTTTGCATGCCGTCTATGCCGATGGGCAGAAGAAAGACGTATCAGGGGAAGAAAAATATCAAAAAATTTTTTGATTGCCCATGTCGCCTTAGCTGATAAATATCGAGATATCCCCGTCGCCCTTAT
>ENA-OQBJ01000063-OQBJ01000063.1-human-gut-metagenome-genome-assembly--contig:-NODE-63-length-50253-cov-13.135459_pt1 | contig 50253 bp, 54 predicted proteins | sample MGYA00242743_ERZ504545 | MGnify/ENA primary metagenome ERZ504545 (study PRJEB26092, sample SAMD00036252) | human gut metagenome | host: Homo sapiens | study: EMG produced TPA metagenomics assembly of... | reverse complement strand
CAAAAAACCGTAGCTATTTCTTTGTCATTCAAGAAAATAATCGTATCTTTGCACTCAAATTTTATTGAGACATTAAGAAAATGAGTAAAGATACATTAACTCATCAGCTGACAGAGACCATCGAGGAGCTTTCGAGCGCAGAATCTTTGAAGGGTCTCTTCCATCAGCATCGAGACGGGAATCCACTTCCTTCGGGCAAGGCGCTCGAAGAAATCATCAGTTTGTCCCGTTCTATCCTCTTTCCGGGATATTTCGGCAATTCTTCGGTAAATATCTCAACCATCAAATATCATATTGGAGTAAGAGTAGAGAAACTCTATGAGATGCTGTCAGAGCAGATTCTCGCCGGTCTCTGCTTCGCCAACGACTGTGAAACGGAAACCCAGGCTGAACTGCAGCACCAGCGTGCCAAGGCAGGCGTGATTGCAGCAAGGCAATCATGGAATTCCCGAGACTGCGCAAGATTCTGGCTACCGATGTAGAGGCTGCCTACGAGGCGACCCGGCTGCCATGAGCCACGGAGAAATCATCTCCTGCTACCCGGTCATCAAGGCGATTACCAACTACCGCATCGCTCACGTGCTGCACGAACTGGGAGTGCCGCTCATTCCGAGAATGATGACCGAACTGGCGCATTCGGAAACCGGTATTGATATTAACCCGGAGGCTACCATCGGCAAGCACTTCACCATCGACCACGGTACGGGTGTGGTGATTGGAGCTACCTGCATCATCGGCGACAATGTGAAACTCTACCAGGGTGTAACCCTCGGAGCCAAGAGTTTCCCACTCGATAAGGACGGCAACCCTATCAAGGGAATCCCTCGCCACCCTATCCTCGAAAATGATGTCATCGTCTACGCCAATGCCACCATCCTCGGTCGCATCACCATCGGAGAAGGCTGCGTAGTGGGAGCCAACGTATGGGTTACCAAGGATATGAAACCGAAAACAAAGAAATATAAAAAAGAAAAACAAAGTTTATTAGATATAGAATTCAATAATGGAACAGGAATTTGAACTCATTGCCAAGACCTTCATGGGCCTCGAGCCTGTCTTGGCTGAAGAGCTCACCCAGTTGGGTGCCAATAATGTACAGATCGGTCGCCGCATGGTGTCTTTCACAGGCGACAAGGAAATGATGTATCGTGCTAACTTCCAGTTGCACACAGCCATCCGTATCTTAAAGCCTATCAAGCACTTCAAGGCTAGAAGCGCTGAAGAGGTGTATGATCAGATTCAGAAGATCAAGTGGGATGACATCTTAGATGTGAAGAAGACTTTCTCGGTTGACTCAGTAGTCTACTCAGAGGAGTTCCGCAACTCACGCTTCGTAACCTACAAGGTAAAGGATGCGATTGTTGACTGGTTCCGCGAGAAGCAGGGTACACGTCCAAATATCAGCGTATCTAACCCGGATATCCGCCTCAACATCCACATTGCAGAAGACAATGCCACCTTGAGTCTCGATTCGAGTGGTGAGAGTCTGCACCGCCGTGGCTACCGCCAGGAGCAGGTAGAGGCTCCTCTGAACGAGGTTCTCGCTGCAGGTATGATTCTGATGACCGGCTGGAAGGGCGAATGCGATTTCATCGACCCGATGTGTGGTTCAGGTACCATCGCCATCGAAGCTGCCCTCATCGCCCGCAACATCTCTCCAGGTGTATTCCGTAAGGAGTTTGCCTTCGAGAAGTGGAACGATTTCGACCAGGATCTCTTCGATATGATTTATAACGACGACTCTCAGGAGCGCGAGTTCGAGCACCATATCTATGGTTACGATGTTGACATGAAGGCTGTCAATACAGCTAATCTCAACGTTCGTGCTGCCGGTCTCAGCAAGGACATCACCATCTCACAGGCTGATTTCAAGGACTTCACCCAGCCAGCAGAGAAGAGCATCATCGTGATGAACCCTCCATACGGTGAGCGCATCTCTACCCCTAACCTCCTGAACACCTACAAGATGATAGGTGAGCGCTTCAAGAAGGCTTTTGCCGGCAACGAGGCTTGGGTATTGAGCTACCGCGAGGAGTGCTTCGAGCAGATTGGTCTGAAACCATCTATCAAGATTCCTGTATTCAACGGAAGCTTGGAGTGCGAATTCCGCAAGTATGTGATGTTCGACGGCAAGATGAAGGACTTCCGTTCTGAAGGCGGTATTGTGAAGACTGAGCGCGAGAAGAGCGAGATGGCTCAGAAGCACCGTTTCAAGAAGGAGCGTGAATTCAAGAAGCGTGTAAGCGAGGAGACAGAAAACGAGGAGGACGATATCCGTTCTTTCAAGTTCCATACTCACCGTCTGGAAGACTTCGAGAAGAAGCGTGCTGAGTTCCATAAGGGCGGTCGTTCACGTATCGGTGGCGGTCGACGCAATGATGACGACGATGACAAGCGTGGCAGCCGCAGCTTCAAGAGCGACCGCAAGGGTGGCCGTGACTTCGGTAGCAAGCGCGACGGAAAGCGTTTCGAGAAAGGCGACAAGCGTGGTGGCTTCAAGGGCGACAAACGTGGTGGCCGAGATTTCGGAGGCAAGCGCGGAGGCAAGAAGAACTTCAGCGTTGACTTCGACGACGAGGATTAAAGACATATCGACCCATACGTCGTGTTTCACGACGCATGGGTGTTAAACCCGATAAAGTAAAGAATATAATGAATCTGAAGAATTCAATTTATAAATTATCTTTTGCTGCTATGATTATGATGGCTATGAATGCAACCGACTTACAGGCTCAGGGCGTGGTTCCTGCTCAGAAAGGCGAGAAAACCTTTACATTGGAAGACCTGAACTTCGGCGGCAACAACTATCGTAACATGGTAGCCAAGAATCGCTGGTGCACCTGGTGGGGCAATGAACTCGTTCGCCAGGATGTGGATGCTTGCTATCTCGTCAACAAGACGACAGGCAAGGAGACCAAACTCTTCGGCATCAATGACATCAACCAGTGGATTGCTCCTACCAAAGACATCAAGGTAAGAGCCCTCTACAATGCTCTGTTCCCGTTTGCAGGCAAGAACATCGTGATGGTGAGCAACGGCAGCAAGACTTATACCATAGACTTCAAGAAGCATAAGCTGCTGAGCGAGATGGATTTTGCTGACGGCGAGAACCTCCTGGAGGCTAATGCCCAGCAGAACGCCTTCGCCTATCTGAAGGGCAGCAACCTCTATGTGCGTATCTTCGATGTAACCAGCAACGCCCTGACAAAAGAGAAGAAATCTCACGATTTCCAGCTCTCAAAGGACGGAAGCCGCGAAATTGTTTATGGACAGAGTGTTCACCGCGATGAGTTCGGTATCAGCAAGGGAACCTTCTGGAGTCCGAACGGCGAACTGCTCGCCTTCTATCGTATGGACCAGAGTATGGTAACCGACTATCCGCAGGTCGACATCCCGGAAATCGGTTTCAATCACCCTGAAACACAGAGTTGCATTGCTACTCCTGCACCAGACAAGTATCCGATGACTGGCGAGACATCACACAAGGTAACCGTAGGCGTGTTCGACTGCATGACCGGCAAGACCGTCTATCTGAAGGCTGGCGATCCAACCGACCGCTACTTCACCAACATCGCATGGAGTCCGGATAGCAAGACCATCTATATGTTCGAACTGAACCGCGACCAGAACGACTGCCGTCTGACTGCCTACAATGCAGAAACCGGCGAGAAGACAGGCGAACTCTATCGCGAAACCGACGAGAAATACGTGGAGCCTTGCCACCCTATCCAGTTCCTGCCTTGGGACAGCAACAGCTTTATCATGCAGAGCCGCAAGGATGGCTACAACCACCTCTACCTCTGCACCCTGGGCAAGCACGGAAGCCGCATGGCAAGCAACACAGAATCGCTCGAAATCAAGCAGTTGACTTCCGGCAAATGGGAAGTGATGGAAGTACTCGGCTTCAACACCAAGCGCAAGAGTATCATCATCGCATCCAACGAGAAATCGCCTATCCAGAGAAACATCTTTGCCGTAGACACAAAAACCGGCAAGCGTACGCTGGTAGATGATTGCGGCAAGGGATGGCACAGCGCCACTTTGAGCGAGAACGGACAGTATGTCTTCGACAACTACTCTACTCCTACCGTGCCTCGCAAGATTGCCCTCGTGAATACCGAGACCGGCAAGCGCACCGCTTACTTCACTGCCGAGAACCCTTGGAAGGGCTACAATGTGCCTGAGTACAGCTGCGGTACCATCAAGGCTGCCGATGGCGAAACAGACCTCTACTGGAGAATGGTGAAACCGGTAAACTTCGATCCAAACAAGAAGTATCCTACCATTATATATGTATATGGTGGACCTCATGCCCACAACGTAGATGCCCGCTGGAACTACTCTAGCCGTGGTTGGGAAACCTACATGGCAGAAAAGGGGTATCTGCTCTTCATCCTCGACAACCGTGGAAGCGAGAACCGTGGCAAGGCTTTCGAGCAGGCTACCTTCCGCCAACTCGGACAGATTGAGATGCAAGACCAAATGAAGGGCGTGGAATATCTGAAGACGCTTCCTTACGTAGATGCTGACAAGATTGGCGTTCACGGCTGGAGCTTCGGCGGATTCATGACCATCTCACTGATGACCAACCACCCTGATGTGTTCAAGGTAGGCGTAGCAGGCGGTCCGGTAATCGACTGGCACTGGTACGAGGTGATGTATGGCGAGCGCTATATGGACACCCCACAGACCAACCCAGAGGGTTACAGGAAGACCTCTCTGCTCTATCAGGCAAAGAACCTGAAGGGCAAGCTGCAGATTATCCAGGGCTTGAACGATGTGACCGTAGTGCCACAGCACTGCCTCACCTTCCTCAAGGCTTGCATCGCAGCAGGCACCCAGCCAGACTTCTTCGTCTATCCTGGCGAGCCTCACAACATGAGAGGTCATCAGAGCACTCATCTGCATGAGCGCATCAGCAATTATTTCTTCGATTATCTCAAGTAAATATCTAGGAGTAAACATCCCCCGAAAAGGGGAATTTACTCCTACATCAAATAACAAACAATAACTTACAGCAAATGAAAATTTTATTGTTAGGAGGCGGTGGCCGCGAGCACGCCTTAGCATGGAAAATCGCTCAGAGCGAGAAGTGTGAGAAACTCTTCATCGCTCCTGGTAATGCCGGTACTCAGAATGTCGGCGAGAACGTAGATATCAAGGCAGACGACTTTGAGGCGCTCAAGAACTTCACAGTAGAAAATGGCGTTGATATGGTGGTAGTTGGTCCGGAAGACCCATTGGTAAAGGGTGTTTACGATGACTTCAAGAACGATCCTCGCACCCAGAACATCCCTGTCATCGGTCCATCAAAGGCTGGTGCCGTATTGGAAGGCAGCAAGGACTTCGCCAAGAGGTTCATGAAGCGCCACAACATCCCTACTGCCCAGTATGAGACTTTCGACGGCGAGCACGTAGAGGAAGGCTTGAAATTCCTGGAGACACTGAAGGCTCCATACGTATTGAAAGCTGACGGTTTGTGCGCCGGTAAGGGCGTTCTCATCCTCCCTACCCTGGAAGAGGCTAAGAAAGAGTTCAAGGAGATGCTCGGCGGTATGTTCGGCAACGCTTCTGCACGCGTAGTCATCGAGGAATTCCTCAGCGGCATTGAGTGCTCTGTATTTGTATTAACCGACGGCAAGAACTACAAGATTCTGCCTGAGGCTAAGGATTACAAGCGCATCGGCGAGCACGATACCGGTCTGAACACCGGCGGTATGGGTAGCGTTACCCCTGTACCATTCGCTACCAAGGAGTGGATGCAGAAGGTTGACGAGCGCATCATCCGTCCTACCGTAGAGGGACTTGCTGAGGAGAACATCGACTATAAGGGATTCATCTTCTTCGGTCTGATCAACGTTGAAGGCGAGCCTATGGTCATCGAGTACAACTGCCGTATGGGTGATCCAGAGACTGAGAGCGTGATGCTCCGTCTGAAGAGCGACATCGTGGATCTCTTCGAAGGTGTAGCAGCAGGCGATTTGGACAAGCGCAGCATCGAGTTTGATGAGCGTGCTGCAGTCTGCGTGATGCTCGTAAGCGGCGGTTATCCTGAGGCTTACAAGAAGGGTTATCCTATCCAGGGCATCGACGATGTAGAAGGTTCGGTAGTATTCCACTCCGGTACAGCCATGAAGGATGGTCAGGTAGTAACCAACGGTGGTCGTGTCATCTGCGTAAGCAGCTACGGCAAGGACAAGGAAGAAGCCTTGAAGAAGAGCTTTGCTGAGGCACAGAAGATCCAGTTCACCGACAAGTACTTCCGTTCTGATATCGGACAGGACCTTTAGTTTTTTAATGTTGAATTAGATGTTAAGAAAGAAAACTTTTCAAAATAAAGTAGCGGCTAGCCGCTACTCTTTACCTATTACTGCAACCCTTGCCACGCTGGTTTGGGTTGCAGTAGGTTTATTGGTATCCAATATCTGGGTAGAATTTGCTTTTACAGCCATGTCTACCCTGCTGATGGTGGAACTGAACAACCGTAATGCCTGATGCGTACCTACAGCCGAATGGTATCCTGCAGTTTTCTGGCATTACTGACGATGACAGGACTCTCCCACCCCTCTTTAAAAAGCAGTATTGTGACGATGTGTTTCATCGCCTTTTATCTCATTATCTGGAATTGCTATCAGGATAAACGCTCAACAGGCTGGACTTTCTACGCCTTTGCCTGCATCGGTCTGGCATCGATGGTTTTCGTGCAGATAGGCTATTTCATGCCTATCCTGTGGATTATGATGATGGTGTTTACCCTCTCGTTTAGCGTAAAGACATTCTTTGCAACACTAGTAGGTCTCATCGTTCCCTATTGGTTTGCAGCCGGTTATTTCTTCTATACCGACAACATACAGGGGCTGGCTGACCATTTCTGCGAATTCATCAACTACAGCGAACTCTTTGATTATTCGCAGGTTACCGACCATCAGGTACTGGACCTGAGTTTCGTTATCCTGCTCACCATCATCGGTTCCATCCACTTCATACGCACCAGCTACGGCGATAAGATACGAACCCGCATGATCTACGAAACGTTTATCATGATATCGGTTGCCTGCATCATCTTCATCGTCCTCCAGCCTCAATATATACAGGAACTGGGCGGCATCCTGATTGTGAATACAGCACCGCTTATCGCCCATTTCATCACATTCACCAGAGGTAAGTTTACCAACATATCCTTCATCCTGCTGCTCATCATGCTGGTACTTATCATGGCTTACAACATACTCGTACCAGAGAGCATATTACTATGAGTTGGATTATAGATTTCTTAATGAGCTGGGGCTACTGGGGCATGCTGGTATCAGCCTTCCTTGCCGGCAGTTTCTTTCCCTTCAGCAGCGAGGTGGTCATGTCGGGCTTACAGGCTGCCGGACTGGAACCTATCCAGCTCGTACTGTATGGAAGCATCGGCAATGTGCTCGGTTCTATGTTCAACTATGGCGTAGGACGGATGGGCAAGCTGGAATGGATAGAGAAATATCTGCATGTAAAGAAAGAGAGTCTTGACAAGGCTCAGCATTTCATGGCCGACAGAGGAGCCTGGATGGGATTCTTTGCCTTCCTGCCCCTGTTGGGAAGTGCCATCACCATCGTTTTGGGACTGACGAGAGCCAACATCGTGATTTCTGTCATCAGCATCACCATCGGAAAGGTGTTGAGATATGTACTGCTGGTTTACGGACTCAGTTTCATCTTTTAAACAAGCTGCAAAGAAAACAAAGAATTGATTCATATAGATTGACTGCTTATGAGAAAGTATTTATACCTTATTATATTATGCGTGGCTTTCGCGGGCTGTAAAGGCAGCCAGCAGAAAGGCCACACCGCAGAAAGTAACGGAAAGGAATCTGTCGCCAACAGCATGGCAAACCTGCTGTTACCGTAACTATCCCTCCCTACAAGTTTTTCGTTGATAAGATTGCCGGAGATAAGGTGGATGTCAACGTGATGGTATCCAACGGCAACAACCCGGAAACTTACGAGCCTTATGCCCAGCAGATGATGGAACTCTCCAGGAGTGCCCTCTATTTGAAAGTGGGCTGCATCGGTTTCGAACAGACCTGGATGAAGAAGTTGCAGGACAACGCTCCTGACATGAAGGTGATAGATACCTCCACAGGCATCACGCCTGCCAAGACACCAGGCGGCAATACCGACCCGCATGTATGGATGAGTTGCAAAAACGCCCGCATCATCTCCAGCAACATCTTCAAGGCACTCTGCCAACTGGAACCGGAAAACAAGACTTTCTTCCAGAAAAACTATCAGCAGTTGCTCTGCAGCATCGACAGGCAGGACAGCATCATCAGAAAGAGTTTCAAGGATAATCCGGAGATGGTACGCAAGTTTGTGATCTATCACCCTATCCTCACCTACTTTGCCCGTGATTACCAGCTGGAGCAGCTTGCCATAGAGGAAGAAGGCAGGGAGCCGAGTGCCGCCCAGCTGAAGAGCCTCATCGAGAGAGCCAGAAAAGAAAAGATCAAGTTCTGCCTGATTCAAGCAGAATTTGCCAACCGCAACACCACAACCTTCATCAACGAGAGCCACACCAAGCCAATGGATATCAATCCATTGCAGGGCGACTGGAACTGGGCGATGCAGGAAGCGGCAGCAGCGGTACAAGGCAAGAAAATCGTTGTTGGGAAGTAAAAACTACAATAATATGACTCCAATCATAAAAATCGAGTATCTTTCTGCAGGCTATGAAGGCAAGGAGGTGCTCCACGATATCAACCTCACCGTCTACAAAGACGATTATCTTGCATCATCGGTCCCAACGGTGGTGGCAAGACAACCCTCATGCGCCTTATTCTGGGACTGATGAAACCCACAGACGGCAGCATCCGCTTTTATAAAGACGGAGAGGAAGTAAGGGAAATCAGCATGGGATATCTGCCCCAATACAATCATCTCGACAAACAGTTTCCTATCTCCGTCTATGAAGTGGTACTCTCCGGCCTCAGCAAGACCAAGAGCCTCTTTTCCAGATACACCCAGGCACAGCACCAGCAGGTACTCGACTGTCTGGAACAGATGCAGCTCACGGAGTTGAAAGATCGCCATATCGCAGCCTTGAGCGGCGGACAACTGCAGCGAGTACTCCTCGCCCGCGCCATTGTTTCGAAACCCGATGTAGTGATACTGGATGAGCCCAACACCTACATCGACCGCCGTTTCCAGAAGCAGATGTACGAGATGCTGGAACAGATCAACCGGGAGTGCGCCATTATCATCGTAAGCCATGATGTAGCCGAAGTGCTCAATAACGTAAAGCACATCGCCTGCGTAAATCATCATCTCCACTACCACGATACGGCAGATATGCCGAGAGAGAAACTGGAAGAGCATTTCTTAAATGTATAGCTTATTATATAATAATGCCTAAAAAACAGGTGCAAAAATCCATATTATCTCATCTTTTTATTATCTTTGCAATTGGAATGTGCCTTTTTGAAAGGCACAGAGAAAGCATTCAGAAACAGAGAAAGCATTCAGAAAGAAATATAATACATTAAAGTTTAAACAATAATGAAACAGTACAGATTAGTGGACAATATCTTCGGATGGGTCGCATTCATCATTGCGGCGTTCACTTATTGTTCCACAATTGAACCGACAGCCAGCTTCTGGGACTGTCCTGAGTTTATTACGACTGCTTACAAGCAGGAGATCGGTCACCCACCTGGGGCACCATTCTTCATGCTTTTAGGCAATTTCTTCACACATTTCGCCAGCGACACTACCCAGGTAGCCAAGATGGTAAATACGATGAGCGCCCTGCTGAGCGCCGTCTGTATCATGTTCCTCTTCTGGACCATCACCCACCTGGCTCGCCGACTCGTCATCAGCGACTGGAAAGAACTGACTACCAGCAAGCTGATTGCCATCGAGGCATCCGGTATGGTGGGCGCACTCATCTACACCTTCAGCGATACCTTCTGGTTCTCAGCTGTCGAGGGTGAGGTTTATGCGTTCTCTTCTGCCTTTACCGCTGTGGTATTCTGGCTCATCCTGAAGTGGGAAGACCATGCTGACGAGCCTCATAGCGATCGTTGGCTTGTGCTCATCGCCTATATGACCGGTTTGAGTATCGGTGTCCACCTGCTCAACCTGCTCTGTATCCCAGCCATCGTATTGGTTTATTACTACAAGAAGGTGCCACATGCCAACCTCAAGGGCTCGCTCCTGGCGCTGTTCCTTTCATTCCTCGTAGTGGTAGCCGTACTGTATGGTGTGGTTCCAGGTATCATCACCGTAGGCGGCTGGTTCGAACTGTTCTTTGTCAACACTCTCGGCTGTCCGTTCAATACCGGTGAAATCGTATACATCATCTGTCTCGTAGCCTCAGTTATCTGGGGTATCTACGAAACCTGCCATGCTTCTGAGAAGAACGAGAAGAAGCAGAATATCGCCTTCGTTCTCGGCTTCGGCATGCTCGGCATCCCATTCTACGGATATGGCTGGACTGCTGCCATTACCGGCATCATCGTGCTGGTTATTCTCTGGTTCGTACTCGGCTACAAGCGCAAGCAGGAGGTAGTAACAGGCGTTGACGAATCTACAGGCATCGCCAAGAAGAAGATGCAGCTCCTGCCGCTCATCTCAGCACGCGTCAAGAATACAGCCTTGCTCTGCATGCTGATGCTGATGATTGGTTATTCCAGCTACGCACTCATCGTAATCCGTTCTTCTGCCAACCCTCCTATGGACCAGAACTCTCCTGAGGACATCTTTACCCTGGGAAGTTATCTGAGCCGCGACCAGTATGGCGACCGCCCTCTGTTCTATGGCCAGGCTTATACATCACAGGTAGCCCTCGAAGTAGACGGCAACATGTGCAAGCCTGTCATGAAAGAAGGTGCACCGGTTTACCAGCGCAAGGAGAAAGCTTCGGCTGATGAGAAGGACTCTTACTTCGTAGTAAGTCACAAGAATAAGTATATCTATGCCCAGAACATGCTCTTCCCTCGTATGTACAGTTCGGCTCATGCCCAGGCATACGAAGACTGGATGGGCGGTGTAGAAGGCACAGAGATTCCTTACGACCGCTGCGGAGAAAGTATCATGGTGAAGATGCCGTCACAGTTTGACAACATCCGCTTCTTCCTCTCTTACCAGTGCAACTTCATGTACTGGCGCTACTTCATGTGGAACTTTGCCGGCCGTCAGAACGACATCCAGGGCAATGGTGAGCCAGAGCACGGCAACTGGATTACCGGTTTCTCATTCATTGATGATTCACTCTATGGCGACCAGAGCAAATTGCCAGACGACCTGAAGGAGAACAAGGGACACAATGTATTCTATTGCATGCCGCTGATTCTCGGTCTCATCGGACTTTTCTGGCAGGCTTGGTATACCCGCAAGAAGAAGGTAATGAAGAACGGCAAGGAAGAGGAAGTGCTCCTCCCTATCGGAATCCAGCAGTTCTGGATTGTATTCTTCCTGTTCTTCATGACAGGTCTTGCCATCGTCATCTACTTGAATCAGACACCTATGCAGCCACGTGAGCGTGACTATGCTTACGCCGGTTCATTCTATGCATACGCTATCTGGTGCGGTCTCGGCGTACTCGCCATCATCGACATCCTGAAGCGCAAGATGAAGCTCAGCGGTACTGCTGTAACAGCCATCGTAGCAGTCATCACACTTCTCGTACCTATCCAGATGGCATCACAGACCTGGATGATCACGACCGCTCAAACCGTTACACCTGCCGTGACTTCGGTCAGAACTACCTGATGTCACTCCAGGAGAAGGGAAACCCTATCATCTTTACCAATGGTGATAACGATACCTTCCCACTCTGGTACAACCAGGAGGTAGAAGGCGTAGGAACAGATGCCCGCGTATGTAACCTGAGCTACCTACAGACCGACTGGTATATCGACCAGATGATGCGTCCTGCATACAACTCACCATCTGTGCCAATCACCTGGCCACGTCTCGACTTCTGTTCAGGTACCAACGAATATGTATCTGTTGAACCTGAGGCAAAGAAGCAGATTCTCGACTTCTACAAGCAGGATCCAGAGAATGCCAAGAAGCAGTTTGGTGACGAACCGTTCGAGCTCAAGAACATCCTGAAGAACTGGGTACGCAGCAAGAACCCTGACATGCACTTCATCCCTACGGATACCCTCTATGTCACCATCGACAAGGAGGCTGTAAAGAAGAGCGGCATGATGATGGCATCAGATTCTATTCCAGACAAGATGGTCATCTCTCTTGCCGGCAAGAGCGCACTCTACAAGGGCGACCTCATGATGCTCGAGATGCTGGCACAGTGTAACTGGACCCGTCCGCTCTACGTAGCACTCACCGTAGGCGAAGAGAACTATATGAACCTCGGTGACAACTTCGTACAGGAGGGACTTGTGAACCGTATCACTCCGTTCACCACCAACAAGCCAGGTGCCAAGAACTTCGATACAGAGAAGGCTTATCACAACATCATGACCCGATTCAAGTTCGGCAACCTGAAGCAGAAGGGACTCTACATCGACGAGACAACCATGCGTATGTGTTATACCCACCGTCGCCTGCTCGCCCAGACAGCCCTCCAGCTCATCGCCGAAGGCAAGAAGCAGAAGGCTATCAACATCCTGAAGAAGGCTGATACCGAGATTCCTGCCTACAATGTTACGCTCGACTACATGAGCGGTGGCTTGGATATGGCTCGCGGCTGGCTGATGACCGGTCAGAAAGCCAAGGGCAAGGAATATATAGAAGCGGTTTGGAAGAATGCTTCACAATACCTCAACTACTATCTCTCGCTGCCAAACGACCGTTTCCTCCAGGCAGAGCACGACTGCATCCGTCAGATCATGATCATGCAGAGCATCTGCGAGGCTGCCGGAATGGTGAGTCCACAGTTGGAGCAGAAGTATGAGAAGCAGCTCAACAACCTCTACCGTCTCTATCATGGCAGAGGTGGCAGAATGCCGGAAGGCAATCAGTAAAAAATAGAAAAAAGTTTGGTGTCGCGAAACACGACACCAAACTTTTCATTATTCATATAAACCTGTTTTATCCATGTTCATAGAGCAACCAGCCAAATGGCTCAGATGGTTATATCCAAAGGCCATCTGGAGAATGGACAAGAAAGACCATTCAGTCTATCTTACATTTGATGACGGTCCAATTCCAGAGTCAACTCCATTCATCTTAGAGACCCTGAGAAAGTACAATATCAAGGCTACTTTCTTTATGGTAGGCGAGAATGTATTGCGCCATCATGACCTCTACAACCAGATTGTGGCAGAGGGTCATCAGGTTGGCAACCATACATTCAATCATATCGGTGCCTTCAAGCACCGTGTCATCTCCTACGTGCTCAACACCAATAAGGCGAACGACATCATCCATGCCCATCTCTTCCGTCCACCTCACGGCTGGATGCGACCAAGTGAGTATTGGTGGCTGCACCGCACTTACAAGGTCATCATGTGGGATGTGGTGACGCGCGACTATTCCAAATGGATGACGGCAGAAGATGTGGTGAACAATGTGAAGCGATATGCCCGCAATGGCAGCATCATCACCTTCCACGACTCGCTGAAGAGCATTGAAAAGCTGAAGACAGCGCTCCCTCAGGCCATAGAATGGCTCATGGAACAGGGGTATGAATTTAAGACTTTTGAATAAGAAGCTGTTATTCCCAAACAGGAACAGCCCAATAAACACAGACAAGAAATGAGCAAAAGAATCAACAGTTATCAGGCAGTAGCTGCATTTGTAAGAGGTTTCTTCGAAGCTTACGCACGTGGCATCATCGATGCTACCATCGAAGGCAATGACTTCAGCAAGAAGAACGACCCGAAACAGATCAAGCAGATGATGCTGGAGCACTATGGCGAGGTAAACCAATACTTCTTCGACATCATGTTCTCTACCCTGGTACGCCTCAACTACAAGACTGCCGAGGAAGCCAACGAGCGCATGAAGAAGAACTTTGACAGCATGAAACAGGCTGACCCGACCTTTGAGCCAACCATGCTCGACTACCTGCGCATAGCCTGCAAATCGAACCAGTTGTACAAAGCGATGGAATCAGAATACAAGCGCAACTTCACCTGGCTTCTGCAAGGCAAGTTTACCACTCTTGAAGAGCATGTACGCGATTATACCCACGGCATTCTCATCAGTCTCGCCGACGAGCCGATGGCCATCCATCTCCTGGTCCGCATCATCGTGAAGGCATACGCCGCAGGTTGAAGTGTGGCAGCAAGGAGGGCGAACAGCACCAGCTCCACATGCCTACCCTTCACGGCATGTTGCTGAACAATGTCAACATCCTGCTCAACGAGACTCCACTCAAGAGCAGCACCGAAGATCCTGTTGCCCTCTTCAAGGAGGCATGCAAGAATGAAGAAGAAAACATCAACGTTCTTTTCAACACATTAAACGATGCGATGAAAGAACTGGCAGAAGAATAAGAGAAAAGAACAAAAACTGGACAACTTTTGTTGCTCAGGCACTTAAAAAGTTTAAATTATAATAGTGTTGTGTAATAAAGGCAATAAATAAAAGAATATGAGAACATTTACTTTCAAAGGTCTGTTTTTAACAGTGTTATTTGTATTGCTTGGGAGCTTGGCAATCCAGGCTGCAGATGATGGCTTGATTACCAAACAAATAACAATCAAGCTTGATAAGGCTGGTACTTTACCTGATAGGATTAGTTCAAGCAAGAAGAATCTGATTACTAATTTGAAGATTGTTGGTGAAGTGAATGGAACAGATTTGAAATTTATCCGTGAGATGGTAGGTCGTGATTATTATTGGAATGAAACCGACGGAAAACTATCTATATTAGATTTGTATGATGCTAAAATTGTAGAAGGTGGATCTTATTACGACAGTAACAATTACACCTCTAATGATAAGTTGGGCAATTGTGTTTTTTTTGATTGCAGAGGGTTAACTAGCTTGACCATCCCTTCTAGTGTTACTTCGATAGGCGATTGGGCTTTTCATGGTTGTAGTGGATTGACTAGTTTGACCATCCCTTCTAGTGTTACCTCGATAGGCGATTGTGCTTTTATGAAATGTAGTGGATTGACTAGTTTGACCATCCCTACCAGTGTTACTTCTATAGGCGGAGGAGCTTTTGGAGGCTGTAGTGGATTGACTAGTTTGACCATCCCTACCAGTGTTACTTCAATAGCCGATAATGTTTTTAGAGATTGTAGTGGATTGATTAGTTTGACCATCCCTTCTAGTGTTACTTCGATAGGCGATAATGCATTTGCAGATTGCAGTGGGTTGACTAGCTTGACCATCCCTTCTAGTGTTACTTTGATAGGCTGGGGTGCTTTTGAAGGTTGCAGTGGATTGACTAGCTTGAACATCCCTTCCAGTGTTACTTCGATAGGTGCATCAGCTTTTGAAGGTTGCAGTGGATTGACTAGCTTGAACATCTCTTCCGGTGTTACTTCGATAGGCGATTGTACTTTTGAAGGTTGCAGCGGATTGACTAGCTTGAACATTCCTTCCAGTGTTACTTTTATAGGCTGGGGTGCATTTGATGATTGCAGTGGATTAACCTCTATTTATGTATATCCAGAAAAATTACCAACACTGGGGACAGATATATTTTATGGATGTGACGCAAAAAATTGTACGGTTTATGTTCCAAAAGGAACTTATGATGATTATAAGTCATCAGAATTTGGCTATTTCGAGAACATAGTAGAGTTCGATCCAACTGGCATTGATAAGGTTACAACCTCTACCGATACCAAGGAAGTCTCTCGCTATTCAGCAAATGGTCAGCGATTGACTGTTCCAGCCAAGGGCTTGAACATCGTGAAGTATAGTGATGGTAGTGTGAAGAAAGTTGTTGTTCAATAGTTTCGGCTAACGAACGCAATATAATATATCACTTACAAGTAAAAATATATTAAAGTAAACCCTATTTAAAAATAAATGGTATGCTTGATAAGATATTCAATACGGTTGTGCCTTTATCGTTATCTTTTTAATTTTGACCGAAAATGACCATGACCAAATGACCGGTATGGAATAGTATACTTTTTATAAACATGCAAGCCCCCAGCTATCTCAGCTGAGGGCTTGTTTCTGTTATATAAACGAAATGTATTTAGCTAATGAAACTTCATTGTACCCCAACCAATTATTCCTCTTTTCCACCAATTACATTCTTGATAATTTCATCAACAACATAATCAAAGTAACGAGCCTTTAAATACGTATTGTTACGGTTCATCACCTCATCAACATTAAACTGGTCAATTATATGAGTAACAAAGAACGAACTTTTACTTAAAGGCTTGTTTAACCAAGAATCGTCAATTGGTATTGTGAATTCCGGATAATGATTTTTTGTAGATATCAATACGGCATAAAACAAGCCATCTTCATAATCCTGCAAATACTCATTTGAAAGAACCAATGCAGGGTGTGGCAAGATGCTTCCATCAGGCAATTCAAATGGAACCTCTACAATTTCTCCTTGATTTACTCTAGTTACAGCCATTTTGATATTGCTTTAATTGTTCTTGGAGATTTCTTATGTTTATACTGCCGATAATCAATATTCAACAAATCAGGATGTTCTGTTTCATCCCAAGATGGGAATTGTGACAACTCTGCAGAAAGTTCTGCATCCGTCTTAGCACGATACTTGCTACGATATTCTGTTGCTGGCTTACCTTTAAGAATAACCAAGCAGGAATATAATTTATCAACATCCTTGGAGGAATATATTGCATCCATAAGACAATGTCTCATTTCCTGAACAGACAAAGAAGACCTAACGACCGGAGTTGGCTCAGCAACCATACCAGCCGCAGCATTATCTTCTGTTAATTTATATCTATTTTCTTCCATACCTTTGTATTTTAAGTTAGATGCCGCCAAAATTACGCTTTTTTCTTGAAACCACCAAGAAAAAAGCAAGAAATCTACAAGTTATCAGCAAATTACTACAAGATCAACTATAAACTATTAACTTTAAACTTCCCTCTCCCGGCGGTCCCATCCCGCACAACCATGGCGAAGACCGCTTTGGTCCGCCAACCTTAGAGCGTAGCGGTTCTGAGCACAGGAGGGCGGTAATCACCACAGCTAAAAGAGTCAAGCTTTTCTTTTGTCGTAACCCGATAAAGAGAGCAATTACTTTGCAAAAGGACTCTTTCCTCCATGTGCTTTCAAATTAGCGGTTGAACGAACCAATATTTTCTCCACATCAGCAAATGACATTCGCAATGCCTTTCTTTGTGGATTGCGTTCATTCTCCTCTGCCTCACGAACAAATCGTTCAGCAGTCTCACCTGTCAAAACAGGAATACTTCTTATCTCTAAAGCCATAACCTTTCATTTTAAACGTTTAAATATGAATATGTCAAAGAATTCCACTTTTCGTAATTTTTCCTGCTAAAAAGTTTGAATTATCAATGATTATTCGTATCTTTGCACCGTCAGTTCCCACCAAGCCTCTCAACGATGCTCAAATGCGTGGGGCTTTTTTGTTTATATACGTTCACTATCAAAATACTTACAACTCATTCAGCACGTCCTCCAATGGTTTAAGCTCTAGCTTTCCTTCACGATAGGACTTCAGCTCATGGAGGGCATTGTCGAAACCTGAGAGTATTTCTTCTTTAGTCATACAAGGCTCTTCTTGAACCATACACGCCTCATTTGCCTCTTTATTTGCAAAGAGTTTCTTATCCTATCCAAAAGATGGATATCTTGTGTATTAAGCACCTGACGAATAATATCATTCTGTGCTGCTTGTATATTTAATGTTGTCATACTACTCCTTTTATAAAAATTTGTTTTTTTTATTCCAAATATCACTTATTTCCTGCAAAAATACACAGAAGTTTTCAAAATACCAAATATTTTCAGGCAAATCGACAAAAAAATCATAGTTTCCTTTGATTTTCAGCGAATTATTCGTCTTTTTGCATCATTATAGATATAAATTCTTTACTGAATTTTCGGAAGTTTTGCCCCACACGCCCTGAGCCAACGGTCACCGGCCGAAGGGAATTGAAAATCGCTGGCCGAAGGGTAAAGCAAAGGTAAAGGGCAGAAGCCTCTAGCCCGTACTTAAGCCACATGCGAAAGTTCAGTATTGAGCCCACTTTTAAAGTGAGCTCAGTAACATAATAATATGGAAGCAATTCTAATCAGGATCTCACGGATTCAAACTACTTCCAGACTCTACAGCTTTTGGTTTTACAGCACCCCCTTCCAGCCAGCTTTCACCAGCAGGAAGGCGGCGCCTTAATGGTTCTGATTCAATCTAAAAAAATGAAATCAGTATTTTCCTATCTCATCCTGGGCCTTCTTCAAGGCGCGGATTCTTAACTCCTTCTCTACTCGCTTCTTCACTTCCTTCTCTATCATGTCCTCGTAGATCTGGTCGAGAGGACGGGAGAATGGATGCCAACCGTAATCGGCGTTCTCCTTCGTGTGACAGAACAACACCGTGCCAATACCCATCCATACCTTCAGGCGAACCTCCTCGCTAGCATAATGGGTGAAAATCCAATTGGTGAAACGAACAAACCCGGAGAGCAACATATGCTCGCCCTTGTTCAAATGAGTGAAGAAACTGCGAGTCAGATGAAACGCTTTCTTGATGTCACTCTTCTTCAACACCCAGGCACGCATGCCTTCGGTCAACTCATGATAAGTCGCCTTCTCTGAATAAATGTGCTTGGCAGACTTCACTAACTGGTTTGACAACTTGTCGAAACGCTGCTCAGCAGTCTTCGACGAAATCTCAGCCGCGAGCTTCAACTTCTCATCGGCAGAAAGTAGGAATTTCTTTTTTCCATCGTTACTTTTTAAACAAAATTAATACTTTAATTATTTGTTTTTACCACAATGTGGTAATTTTCGATTATCTATATCGCCCTTTTGTCGTATCTTTGCTGACAGTTACCGAATGGTGAACAGCGGGGTGAACACTTGCCCCAAGCATTCACCTTTTCGGCTCAGGGGTGAACCCTAGTAAAAAGAACTTTGTATATACAGCGCATGCTAGAAATATAAGAGTCTCTATTATAATGGGTTATATAGTGTTTTTAACACATTATTAACGCTAAAGGTTGGCATCAGGGTTCACCCTTCACCGACTTCATCGCCAAGTGTTCACCCACACTCTTAGTTAGAGAACGTTGGAAACAACAGATTAGTATATTAACAACAAACAATTTTAATCAAATGGAAAAAGAATCAAACACCAACTGCATGGAAGAGACTGCTACGATGCCATCGTACTTCCCTTGTATCAAATCTTCGGAGAGCCATCCACTCGCCGACTGGTTGTATCTCAAGAGCGTGATTACCTCTAGCCCTGAGCTTCGAATGATGACTGAGACTTATCGCAAGCGCCTCGCCATCAGCAAGCAGTTTGCCGACCAGTACAAGCCTGAGATGCCTGCCATCACGGTTTCGGCACTCATGAACGGCTACGGCAGACAACTTGCCGACTTCCTCAAACCTACCTACATGTTACAGCTCGACTTCGACCATGTGAAGAAGGAAGATATGGAGCAGCTTATCCAACTGGTGAGAGGCGACAGTCATACGATGGTAGAGTATGTCACCGTGAGCGGCAGGGGATTCAGAGTATTCTGTGCCTACCGTCCTGTGGATGACGACGACATCAGCGTGCTCGAACTCTTCGATGCCGTGCTGCAGAAGGCGATGGCTTACTACACCCAGCTCCTGGGTATCGCTCCCGACAAGCAGTGTGTCGACATCACCCGATGCGCCGGTCTTGCCTACGACCCGGATGCCTATTTCCGTTGGGATGCCGAGCCTTTTGCCTTGGGACCGAAGGATCTGAATCCCCTCTACACGAAGAAGGCATTGCAGGCGAAGTATTCTGCCAGGCGAAACGCCAAGGGAGGTAAGCGAAGCAGCAAGGTGAAAGAGGAGGCGAAGTCAGGCGACAAGGGTGCGCCTACCATCGAGGAGGCAGCTTCCCATATCAAGGAACTGCTCGACCTGTGGGGCTATCGGTTCGAGCCTGAGCATCACAACGAGTATGTATGGCACTTTGCCGACATCTGCATCTACTATGGCATCCCGCAGGAAGAAGTTCTGACCTACGCCGACCGTGAGTTTGGCACCAGCTACGAAGATACGGCTTCTGTCATCAAGTCTCGCTACAAGCATCTGAACAAGTTTGGTATCTGGCATTTCTATCGCCATGCGAGGGCGCAGCGCCAAGCCATCGGTAAGGGGCATCAAGCAGTGGCTACTCACCACTATCTGTTCCGCCGAAACGTGCTGACGGGATTTTACGAGGTGGAGAGCCGCTTCGTTTTAAACGGCAAGTATCCTGACTGGGTACGCATCGACGACAATATCGAGAACTCCATCTGGAGCGAAATGGACGAGTCGGGACTGCATCTCTCAGAAAAGACCTTGCACAACATCATCAACAGTGACTTCAGCGAGCCCTTCGACCCCTTGGACGATTACCTGCGCAGTCTGCCGAAATGGAAGAAGGGAGAGGATCCCGACTACATCGACCAGCTCGCCGACCGCATCGAGGTGGAGAACCTGCCCGACAACGAACATACGCAGAGCCTCTTCCGCTATTTCTTCAAGAAGTGGCTGGTGGCGATGGTGGTGGCATGGGTAACGCTGAAGGTGGTGAACCAGATGATACTCATCTTCGTGGGCAAGGGCGGCATCTTCAAGACCACGTTCTTCCACATGCTGTTGCCCCCACAGTTGCGCCAGTACTTCCTCAACGACTCGACGGGCGCCTATACCGACAAGGACTTCATGGAGGCTTTCAGCAGCAAGGCTCTGCTCTGTCTCGACGAGTTTGAGATGGTATTCGGCAAGAACCTGAGCGCCTTCAAGAGCAACATGACCAAGGTGACATTCTCCATACGCCGACCTTACGACAAGTACCGTTCGGAGATGCCCCACCGCGGATCGCTCTGCGGCACCACCAACAACCAGCAGTTCATCACCGACGAGGAGAACCGCCGCTACTGTCCTTGGCTGGTAAAGAGCATCGAGAGTCCGATAGAGCACCCGATAGACTACGACCACGTATTTGCCGAGGCAGTGGCACTGGTCAGGAGGTGATGAGCCATCCTAAGGGCGAGCCCTGGAGTGGACATACTGGTTGACAAGGGATGACATCGAGCTGATGCGCAGTCACAACCGCCTCTTCATGGTAGCCAACTATGCCGAGGAGCAGATACTCCGTTACTACCGGGTGCCGGAGCCAGATACGCCGCTACAGTTTATCAAGTTCCGCTACAGTGCTGAGATACTGGAGAGGATAGGTGTGAACCCTGCCCTTCGCCAGAACCTGAACAACCAGAACATCGGTAACGTGATGAAGCGTCTTGGATTCAAGAAGATTCACAAGAAGAACGGCAACGGCTGGGCTGTGATAGAGAAGGAAGGTAGCGAAATCAACAACGATGCCTTCATCGATCCTAACGATACCGTGGAGGATTAAGTATCTTGGTTACGACCGCTAAGTATCATGGTTACGATGGCTAAGTATCATATTTACGAAGCATAACCCTAATAGATAACATTCAACATTATTCTTAGTCTCCCACAGATCTCACAGATTTACACAGATAATCTTGTTGCAAGCAACAGGTACTCACTATGCCTCATAGCAAATAACTCCGAAGGAGTCGAAATCCGTGAAAATCTGTGAGATCTGTGGGAAAATTCAACATTACAAGAAAATGGATTTACGAAGTTACACCAAGCAGGAGTTAGCCCTGCTCTATTTTCCGGATTCCGACCCGGACGTGGCAAGAGCCCATCTGATGAGATGGATTGTAAGATGCACCCAGCTCTATGAGCAGCTGCAGAAGAGTGGATACAACAAGAGCTGCAAGGAGTTCAATCCTCTGCAAGTATCCTATATTTTCTTCCATTTGGGAGAACCCTGATATTTATCAGTGATAATCGGTGAGTATCGGTGAGCAACAATGAGCATCGGTGAGTTGGGAAAATGAAATGTTGTATCTTTGCAATGTGATTCAGAAAGAGTCTCCCACAGATCTCACAGATTTGCACAGATTCTCTTCGTTGCAAGCAACGGTACTCACTAAGGCTCACAGGAAAGACTCCGCGAGGAGTCAAAAATCTGTGAAAATCTGTGAGATCTGTGGGAAAACAAAAACTCCGCGAGGAGAAAAATTCGTTCGATTCGAGAGATTCGTGTTCAAGAATCAGGCACTGCGCAGCGCCCACTCAACATTAACCATTAACACTTAAAAACTTATGTTGCTTTACGTACTAAAACTAAATCAGAACGCCAAGATGCCAGAGGCATACGGCAAGTATTACGCTATCCAGTCATCACGCAGACGGTAGACATCGACGGCCTGGCCGAACACATGGCTAGCCACAACACTCCTTTCTCTAAGGGAGCCATCAAGGGCATGATTACCGATATGGTATCGTGCGTCAAGGAACTCACCTTGCAAGGTTTCGCTGTAAAGATTGACGACCTCGCCATCTTCTCCATCGGCATCCGCAACAAGGAGGGAGCCGCCTCAGAGAAGGAGTTCACCATCGCCAAGAACATCGAAGGTTTCCGTCTCCGTGCTCGTGGCACCGGTGAGTTCAGCGCCAAGACCATCAACCTCGGAGCTACGCTGAAGAAGGCCTCTGCTCTGTTAGGTGATGGCACCACCCCGGATACCACCCCGGATACCGACAAGGGAACCACTGGTGGCGAAAACACCGACCAGGGCGGTAGCGGAACCACTGGAGAAGGAGGAAGCGACGGCTTAGAGTAGCCCTACCCGCCTCGCATCTGAAACAAGAGAAAGCGCATCGGCAGGATGCAGTCCGGAGTAATCCGAGGGCCCCATCAGGAATGAGTTCATCACTCACCATTCAACATTGTCAAATCATCGCCCTGAACGGATACTTGCTCATCCTGCCCGCTTCCTTCTTGGTCCCCCACAGATCTCACAGATTTACACAGATAATTCTTCGTTGCAAGCAACGGTCTTATACTCATCAGGTCTCACTGCAAAAAACTCCGAAGGAGTCTATAATCTGTGAAAATCTGTGTAATCTGTGGGAAAATTAAACATTAATCACTAATTACACTAATCACTAATTAAAATGAAAAAGGAAACAATCCAGAAAGTCATCAACTTCGTCATCACCATCCTCACTGCCGTCCTCAGCTCCTTCTGTGTGCAGAGCTGCAAGTGATATTTTAGTTCTCCCACAGATCTCACGGATATACACAGATAATCTTGTTGCAAGCAACAGTTATCACCAAACCTCAATGGAAAAACTCCGAAGGAGTTAAAAATCTGTGAAAATCTGTGTAATCTGTGGGAGACAATTATTAACCCTTTAAAATCCATAGAATCCAATGAAGAATCAAAGAAAAATCGATTTGATTGTGGTACATTGCAGTGCCACACGTATTAACCAGGACTTCCCAGTAGAAGCCTTAGAAGCCTGCCACAAGGCCCGTGTTTCCGCTCCATCGGTTACCACTATTACATTACGAAGGATGGCGTGGTCTATCCCTGCCGTCCAGAAAGCGAGGAGGGTGCTCACGCCCGCCACTACAACGCCCATAGCATCGGAATCTGCTACGAGGGTGGCTCGACGAGAAAGGAAAGCCTGCCGACACTCGCACGCCAGCCCAGAAAGCATCTCTGGAAGACCTCCTCTACAGTCTCGTCCTCGACTATCCCGATGCCGAGATCCTAGGCCATCGCGACCTTCCCTGGGTTCGCAAGAGCTGTCCTTGCTTCGATGTCAGGGAATGCTGAAGGAAATCGACTTCCATCTCTAGAAGCCCGAACAGTTCCCAGAAATTCGTGCTATTCGAGTTATTCGTGTTCAAAATCATCCCAGCTTGTAGCAATACAGGTTGGGATTTTTTCGTTCTCAAAAATAAGAATACCCGTTGTTCGCAACGAAAAAGATCCGTGAGATCCGTGTGCGAAAATTCAAGTTTCTGCTTATCGTAAATCAATCCTCGCTGAGGAGTTTCTTGATTTCCTCATCGGTCTTGGTGAGTTTGTCTTTACAGAGTTTCACCAAGGTTTTGGCACGTTTCAACTGCTCGGAGAGCTGATCAATATCGAGTTCATCATTCTCCATTCTTTCTACGATTTCTTCAAGCTCTCTTACGGCTTGTTCGTATTTCATTTCTTCTTTTTCCATATTTTTATTTTGTTTTGGGGTAACAGAGTTTTATTCAACTTTTACCTTCACGCTGCCCTCGGCAAACCTCGTTTCGATGATGTCGCCAGACTTCAGTTGCGAGGCAGAACGGATACTTTTGCCATCTTTCAGCGTGATGCTGTAACCACGTTTCAGCAACAATTCGGGGTCTTGTGCCTGAATGCGCTGGGAAAGAAGCTGCAGACGATGACTCTCGTTGAGCATCTTCCTTTCCAATATCGGCTGAATATTCTGAGAAAGAATCTCGAAATGGCGCTGGGCTTCCGATAGTTTCGACTGGACATTTGTGCTTAAACGGCTCATCAAGCGGTCGAGATAGGCTCCCTGCTTCGTCTTCACCAGCGAAAACTGGACAGGAATCGTGTTGTTTAATCTATCGAGCCTCATCTTCTCCACCTGCAGACGGTGCTTCACATTCTGCACGATAGCCTCTTGCGCATTCACCACACGGGCATAAACCTCAGTAAGATGATTAACGAGGAAGGCGGCAGCGGCTGTCGGTGTCTTTACACGCTGGAAAGAAATCATATCCAGCACACTCTCGTCCCTTTCATGTCCTATTCCCGTGATGATAGGCAGCGGGAAGTTTGCCACATTCTCGGCAAGCGCCAGGGTGTCGAAACCAGAGAGATCGCTCGTAGCGCCACCGCCTCGGATGATGACTACGCAGTCAAACTGTTCCCATTCGGCATTGATACTGTCGAGGGCAGCTATCACACTCTGCTCTACCCCCTCGCCCTGCATCGTAGCCGGAAAGAGGCGGGTTTGAAACTGCAGACCATAATCGTTATCGGCAAGCTGGTTGCAGAAATCACCATAACCTGCTGCCGTAGCGCTGGAAATGACGGCGATGCGCTGGCAGAACATCGGGAGCACCAACTCCTTCTGCAGTTCGAATACGCCCTCTGCTTTCAGCGTATTGATGATTTCCAGCCGCTTGCGCGCCATATCGCCCATCGTATAGTTAGGGTCAATATCATCTACTATCCAGGAGAAGCCATAGTTCTCATGAAACTGCGCGTGTACCTTGAGCAGTACTTTCATTCCGGCATGAATGCGCTGTCCGGTGATGCGCTCGAAATTCGGTTTGATGAACATCCATCGGTTTCGCCAGCAGGAGGCATGCGCTTGGCAATGGGCGTATTAGACCGCTCATCCTTCTCGATGAGTTCCAGATAGCAGTGCCCGCCGTAGCCCTCGCGAGCCTCGGAGAGTTCCGCTTCCACCCAATAGCTGTCGGGCAAGGACATCGAAATGACCTCACGGACCATGGAGTTTAATTCAAAAAGTGATAATCGAAGTCGTTCCATGCTGTTTACTGTTTAAAGTTTACAGTTTATAGTTGAAAGTTTATAGCTAGCAGAGCAAGTTTGCCCTATTAACTATAAACTATCAACTATTAACTACTTGATCGCTTTTCCCGTCTGATAAGCCTTCCAGAAATCAGGCACACCATATCCGAATACATTATCGGGATGATGCTGATTATTACCAGCCAATCTCACGAGTTTCATAATCTGCTTAGCCGTCTTCTGAGGCAAAGCCTGCCAGAGACACGCTACCATTCCGGCGATGAGCGGAGAAGAGAAAGACGTTCCGTTATCATTGATGATATTTCCACGGCCCGTAATCACACAGGTAGGACTTCCGTAAGCCATCACATCAGGCTTGATTCTGCCGTCAGCAGTAGGTCCCACGGCACTGAAAGCCGCATTCTCGCCCATTTCGTTTACGCTGCCCACGGTAAGGATATTGCGTGCATCGGCAGGGAAATTGATTTTCTTCCAGCTTCCCATTCCGTCGTTTCCTGCAGAATTGACACAGATGATTCCCTTGTCAGCACACATCGAAGCGGTGCGGGAGATGAGGGTAGAATTGCCGTCCTGCTCATAATAATGATGGTTGGTAGACGCATCATCGAAGCCATGATAGCCTAACGAAGAGTTGATGACATCCACGCCGCAACTGTCAGCATATTCAGCCGCAAAAGCCCAGTAATCCTCTTCTGCCAGACTCTCTGTGCGCTCATCTTCACAGCGCACCAGCAGATATTGAGCCTCAGGCGCCACTCCCACGAATCTTTCGGGTTCGTTGGCAGCCATCGTAGAAAGCACCATTGTTCCATGCTCCATCTCGGCGAAAATATTCTTGGATTGAGGAACCACAAAGTCCCTAATGCCCGCCAATCTGATATTATGCAGCGCCGGAATCTTATCCACATTCATGAATCCGCCGTCGAAGACAGCAATCATCATTTCTTTGCCCAAATGTCCGGTTCTATGCAGCCGCTTGCCGTTGAGCGACTGGATCTGCGCATCGGCAGCACCATATTCGCCTACTCCACCAGTCCAATCGTTCAATCCCCTGCGAACGCTACTTCTGACGCGCTGACTGACAGAATCGGGAGCAGAGAAGACCTTCATCTTCCGGGTGATGAAATCGAGTTCATCCAGTTTCCGTAGTTCCTTCTCCTTATGAATGCGGACCAGCAGGGTATTGTTCCACTTGCTTTTGCCCACAATCTCGATGCCTGCCTCGCTTACAGCCTGCTCATAAGCAGGAGCCACAGGCAGATCGGTAACATCGATGGGCAGATTCTGCCTCTTTCTGCGCTCTATGGAACGGGGAGAGAGAAAATCTGCAGGGCGACTTACCGAAAAGGGAGTGTGACTAAGGTCTTTGTCTCTGAGATAAAGACGATACATCATACACTTGCCTCCCGGATACGACACCATATCGGTTTCGGCGATGCGGGGCAACCGCATCAGTTGCTCAAAATTGCTAACCCTGTCTTCGCGAGCAAACAAAGAAAGAGCGGTCATTAAAAATGCATAAAGCATCAAATATTTTTTCATCATTATATCGGTAGTCCGGTTTGTTATTGTTGTTGCTGCAATATTTTTGTATTGCATTTGTTAATGAGTTGAATTGTTTATTCTGAAGTGCAAAAGTACAGAAATTGTACGAAAACACCAAAGGAAAAGGGAAGTTTTTATCATGAAATGCAAGTTTTTCTCATATATATAATAAGGTATCAGATATTTTTTGTACTTTTGCAGACAAGTAGCCGCTGCAATTGCATTCTGAAAAAAGCAGGGCGAGCGGCTATGAGGAAAAAACAGATATAAATGGAAAATAAACAAGCGACATTAGAATTAGGTACGAAGCCGGTGGGCAAGCTGCTCGTTCAGTATGCCTTGCCAGCGATGATTGCGATGACCGCCGCCTCACTCTACAACATCGTTGACCGAGTATTCATCGGTCAGGGTGTGGGAGCCATGGCCATCTCAGGTCTCGCCATCACCTTCCCCTTCATGAACCTCACCGCCGCTTTCGGAGCCGGTGTGGGCGTAGGAGCATCTACTGCCATCAGCGTGAAGCTGGGACAAAAAGACTATGCCACAGCGCAAAACATTCTGGGTAACACAATTTCTCTGAATCTCATCATCGGTATCGGACTGAGCATCATCTGTCTGCTCTTCCTCGACCCTATCCTGAGATTCTTCGGAGCCAGCGACCAGACACTCATCTATGCCCATGAGTATATGGTCATCATCCTGCTGGGCAATGTGGTGAGCCACATGTATTTCGGTATGAATGCTCTGCTCCGAGCAGCGAGCAAACCCAAGCAGGCGATGTTTGCCACCATCTTTACGGTGATGATGAACGTGATACTCGATGCGCTCTTCATCCTCGTCTTCAAATGGGGAATACAGGGAGCCGCCATCGCCACCATCCTTTCGCAGTTGATGGCGCTGATGTGGCAAATCAAGCTCTTCAGCAACAAGAATGAGCTGCTCCACTTCAAGAAAGGCATCTACAAACTGAAGAGGAAACTCGTGGATAATATCCTTGCCATCGGCATTTCGCCTTTTCTGATGAACGTGTGCGCCTGCATCATCGTCATCTTCATCAACAACCAGCTGGTGCGGTTCGGAGGCGACCTCTCCGTGGGAGCCTACGGAATAGCCAATGGTATTGCGATGGTGTTCGTGATGTTCGTGTTTGGCGTAAATCAGGGAATGCAGCCTATAGCCGGATACAACTATGGAGCCCAGAAACTGGACCGACTGATTCGCGTACTGAACCTGAGCATCATTGCCGCCACCGCCATCATGGTAACGGGCTGGCTGATAGCAATGTTCCTGCCTTACTACTGCGCACGACTGTTTACAACCGATAAGCAACTGATAGACTTGGGCATTAAGGCGATCAGAGTAGTGATGTTCTGCTTCCCGGTCATCGGGTTCCAGATGGTTATCACCAACTTCTTCCAGTGCATCGGAAAGGTGAAGATCAGTATCTTCCTCTCCTTGTCGAGACAGTTGCTCATCCTTCTGCCGCTCCTGGCTTTCCTGCCGATGATATGGGACATTGATGGAGTATGGTACAGTATGCCTATCTCCGACTTCGCTGCCGCAGTCATCGCCGGAGTCGTAATGATGTGGTACATGAACAAGCTGAAAAGACAACACCAAGAACAGCTAAAAGTTAAAAGTTAATAGGCTTAGCCGTTTAGCAAGATTGCCATAGGCGGTTCATGCTATAAATTATAAACTACAAACTAAAGATTATGAATAAGATTATCATAAACGTAGGTCGCCAGATAGGTAGCGGCGGGCATATCATCGCCGAGAAGCTGGCGGAGGATTTCGGTTGCAAATGTTACGACCGTGAGCTGCTGAATCTTGCCGCCAAGGAGAGTGGATTCTCTGAGAAATTCTTCGAGCAGAACGATGAGCAGAAGGGATTCTTCAAGTCTCTCTTCCATACCCATCTGCCCTTCCTGAGCGATAACAATTTCTATCACAACGACTTCTCGCAGGAAGGTCTGTACAAGTTCCAGAGCGACGCTATCAGAAAGGCTGCCGATGAGGGCAACTGCGTGTTCGTGGGCAGAACCGCCGACTATGTGCTGCGTGATTACAAGAATGTGATTAATATCTTCATCACCGCCAATATCGACGACCGCATTAAGGCAGTGTGCAAGCGAAAGGACATCGACAGAGCCTCCGCCCGCAAGTTCATCGAAAGCCACGAGGAGCAGCGCGCCTCTTACTACGATTACTATACAGGCAAGAAGTGGGGACACAGCGAGAGCTACGACCTCTGCATCAACAGCAGCCATCTGGGAATCGAAGAAACAGAGAAGTTTATCGCAGAATTTATCAGAAAGAAGTTCGGACTTAGTGATTAATTATTAGTGATTAGTGATTTATTTTAGGGACATAAAATATAAAACATCATATAAATGAAGAAGATTATGCTTTTGGGCTCAGGCGAACTGGGCAAAGAATTTACCATCGCCGCAAAGCGAGCAGGACAGTACGTCATCGCTTGCGACAAGTATGACAATGCACCAGCCATGCAGGTAGCCGACGAGCGAGAAGTGTTCTCGATGCTCGATGGCGACGCATTGACCGCAGTGGTAGAGAAACATCACCCAGACATCATCGTGCCTGAGATTGAAGCTATCCGCACCGAGCGACTCTTCGACTTCGAGAAGGAGGGCATCCAGGTTGTGCCTTCTGCCCGTGCCGTAAACTACACCATGAACCGCCGTGCCATCCGCGACCTTGCCGCCAAGGAACTGGGTCTGCGCACCGCCAAGTATTTCTATGCCAAGACCTTCGAGGAGTTTAAGAACGCTGCCGATGAAATCGGTTTCCCATGCGTAGTGAAACCTCTGATGAGTTCAAGCGGCCATGGTCAGAGCTATGTTCACAACGATGATGAACTGAAGGAGGCTTACAAGGAGGCAATGGAAGAAGGTCGTGGCGACGTGAAGGAAGTAATCATCGAGGAATTTATCGACTTCGATTCTGAGTTCACCCTGCTCACCGTCACCCAGAAAGACGGTCCTACCCTCTTCTGTCCACCTATAGGCCACGTACAGAAGGGCGGCGACTACCGCGAGAGTTGGCAGCCATTCCAGATTCCTGAAGAGGCTTTGAAGAAGGCTGAGCACATTGCCGGCGAAGTAACCAAGGCATTGACAGGTGCCGGTCTCTGGGGCGTAGAGTTCTTCCTGAGCAAGCAGGGCGAGGTTATCTTCTCAGAGTTGAGTCCTCGTCCACACGATACAGGTATGGTAACCCTTGGTCACACCACCAACCTGAGCGAGTTTGAGCTCCACTTCCGTGCCGTGATGGGCTTGCCTATCGCCGGAATCCATCTGGAGCACATCGGCTGTTCTGCCGTCATCCTCTCGCCAGAGGAAAGCACCGAGCCATTAAACTACAATATGCTCGATGCGCTGAAGGAAGACCATACCCGCATCCGTATCTTCGGCAAGCCAGAGGCTCACGTAGGCCGCCGCATGGGCGTCGTACTCTGCTACGGCGAGAAAGGCGATGACCTCAACCAGCTCCGCGACAAGGCAAAGCGTCTGGCAAAGACTGTATTGGGAACCGACCCATACATGAAGAAATAGACATGAAAGAATTAGGAAGAATTATCACATTACCCAAGATATTCGACCCTAGAGGCAACCTGACAGTGGCAGAGGGAGAGACGCATATTCCCTTTGCCATTGCCCGTACCTACTGGACCTATGATGTTCCGGGCGGAGAAAGTCGCGGTGGCCATGCTCACAAGGAATGCCAGGAATTCATCATAGCAGCCAGCGGTTCCTTTTCGGTAACACTGGATAATGGAGAACAGAAGAAGACCTATCATCTCAACCACCCTTGGGAGGGACTGTTCGTAGATGTCAATATCTGGCGAACACTGGATGATTTCTCTTCCGGCTCATTGTGTCTGGTTCTGGCTTCCCACAAGTTTGAGGAAGAAGACTACATACGCGAATATGACGAATATCTCAGATTCATCAGTTCATCCCAAAGTCCTAATCTCTCAAAGACCGAGAATCAATAACGCTAAAAATCATGTTTGAGATCAGAAAATACAACGATGCAGACAAGGAAGTCTGGAATGCCTATGTAGAACATGCACGCAACGCCACCTTCCTTCTCAACCGCTCCTACATGGATTATCACAGCGACCGTTTTCATGACCATTCGCTCATGATTTTCCACAACAACAAGCTCTATGCCTTACTCCCTGCCAATGAGGACGGAGATGTTTTCTATTCTCATCAGGGACTCACCTATGCCGGACTGCTCACTACCGGACACGCCTCAGCAGAAAATATCTGTCAGGTTTTCGTTGCCATCAACACATACCTGAAGCAGGCAGGTTTCCGGAAGTGCATCTACAAACCGATACCCTGGATTTACCAGCAACTGCCAGCCGAAGAAGACCTCTATGCTCTCTTCAAGGAATGCCGGGCGCAAGTCTGCGCCAGAAACATTGCGGCTGTCATCGACCTGAAGCATCCGCTGAAATGGTATAATATCAGAAAATCGGGCGCAAGGAAAGCCCTGGGAAAAGGAATCTTCATTGAAGAAAGTGAGGATTACGAAACGTTCTGGAGCATTTTAACCGAAAACCTGATGAACACCTATCAGGCTCATCCTGTTCATACCTTGCAAGAGATGAGCAGACTGAAAACATCTTTCCCTGACAATATCAAACTGTATGTTGCCCGAGAAGAATCTGGCAAGATGCTAGGCGGAACCGTTCTGTACATCAGCAGAAAAGTGGTTCACACGCAGTATATTTCCGCATCAGAAGAGGGAAAAAAGGCGCATGCACTCGATGCTTTGTTTCTGAATCTCATTAATATAAGGTATAAGGATTTTGATTATTTCGATTTCGGAACATCTAATGAAGAAGGAGGAAAGGTGCTCAACACCAGCCTCATCTACCAGAAAGAAGGTTTCGGAGGAAGAGGCGTGGTTTACGACACCTATGAATGGACAGTATAAAGAGAAATCCCGAAGTTCACACGATAGTGAGTTTCGGGATTTCTGCCTTTTACAAGAGTATAACTGTCACACCACGAGCAGCTTGCGCACCCATAACCAGAGCCTGCTCGATATCGGCAGTCTTGGAAGGACCACTGATGAAAGTACCGAAATTGTACTTCGGATCCATCTCAATACGGGCATAAGCCTCATGCATATTGTTCACAATCTTCTCTTTTTCGAGGAATATCACAAGGTATTCCGAGATGAAAAGCACCGCTTTCTCCTTCATGGTCTGAGGAATCCAGACGCAGCCATTCTCGGCAACCCCCACTTCACCACGAACAATACCCACATCAGTACCATTCAGGTCATTAGCCTCAGTCACCGTATCAGGATTCTTCTGGGCAATCGTGATTTCTGGCAGATGAGAGGCAAAGACCTTGGCTTCCGGATAAGCCTTCTTCACCAGCTCATCCAGACTCTCACCCTCCTTCGCTTCTATCACATGGCCACCTACCGATTCCGTCATCTCAATAAACTGTTTCAGCGTATCCTCATACTGGATACCCTTCACATCTACGGCAGGCATATCGAATTGAACATGCGTATTCTTGCGCAACTTGTTCAGGAAATCTTCTTTCTTCATTTTACTTTTCCCTCCTTCCATAATTGATGAAAACTCTTCTTGGCAAACTCAGGCATGGCGTGACCGATGCCCCAGGCATTCCAATTGCTGAAGTGCGTACAGCATTCAGGAACCAGATTGACAAGCGGAGCAAACTTCAAGGCTGTGGTGTAGAGCGCAGGACGGTCGAAGAGATACTTCATACCATTCGACATCGCCTTCTTCACAGGATCTGCCTTGCCCAACTTCTCCAGACTCTGGCGCCATACGTAAATCTGCGAACCTGGTCCTACCTTGGAAGGACAGACATTGTCGCAAGACAAGCACAAGGTGCAGGCAGAAACATTGTCGCTGTACTTCTGAGGATTCTTCAGCATACCCAGGTTCACACCAATAGGACCCGGTATAAAATAGGTGTAACTGTAACCGCCTGAACGACGATAAACCGGACAGGTATTCATGCAGGCTCCGCAACGCATACATTTCAAAGTCTGCCAGTGGTCCTTATCGGCGAGAATATCGCTTCTGCCATTATCCACCAGCACCACATGCATCTCGGCACCCGGACGAGCCTGGCGGAAATGAGAAGTGAAGGCGGTGGTAGGCTGACCGGTTCCGCAGCGGCAAAGCAGACGCTGGAATACAGCCAATGACTTATAATCAGGAACCAGTTTCTCAATACCCATCGCTACGATATGGAGCTTAGGCATGGAAGTAGTCATATCCGCATTACCCTCGTTGGTGCAAACCACGCAATCGCCGGTAGCAGCCACACCGAAGTTACATCCGGTCATACCTGCTCCAGCTTCCATAAACTGGTCGCGGAGATGATGACGGGCACAGCGGGTCAGGTAAGTAGGATCGTAGTTGCCGATTTCCTTGGAGATACCCTTCTCCTCGAACATCTTACCTACCTCCTCACGCTTCAGGTGGATGGCAGGCATCACGATATGGCTAGGCTTCTGACCCAGAAGCTGGATGATGCGCTCACCCAGGTCTGTCTCTACCACGTCAATGCCGTGCTGCTCCAGATAAGGATTCATCTCGCACTCCTCGGTGAGCATCGACTTCGACTTCACCATCTTCTTCACGTTATGGTCTTTCAGAATACCGAGCACAATCTCATTGAATTCCTGCGCATCCTTTGCCCAGTGAACCTTTACCCCGCGGCTCTCCAGATTCTTGGAAAACATATCGAGATAATCGGCAAGATGGGTAATCGTGTGCATCTTGATTTCAGACGCATGCTCGCGGAGATCTTCCCACTCAGGAAGTCCCTGCGCCATTCTATCTCTTTTCTGACGAACAGACCAGAAGGTAGCATCGTGCCAGGTGGTCTTCTCTACATTCTGCGTAAACTTCGCAGCTCTCTTGGAATGTTCTGTACTCATAGTCCTGCAGCTAATATTTGAACAACATGAATAAACTTGATCGGCATCTTCTCCTTCTTGGCGATTCCCGCCATGTGCATCAGGCAGGAAGAATCCGGACCCGTTACATACTCAGCACCTGTAGCCATGTGGCGCTTGATCTTGTCCTCGCCCATACGGTAGAAACGGCAGGTTCCTCAATAGAGAACATACCGCCGAATCCGCAGCACTCATCCTTACGCTCCGGTTCGTGGATGGTAATACCTTCCACCATATTTAATAAGTCAATGATTTTGTTGAAAGGCTTGATGTGGCGCTCAGAAGGAGATGACAATCCCAGTTCGCGCACACCGTGGCAACTGTTGTGTACACTCACCACATGCGGGAACTTGCCCGGCACATGATCCACCTTCAGCACATCGTGAAGGAACTCCACAACATCCATGATTTTCTTTGAGGAAATACACTCGTGCTTACCCTCAAGGATTTTAGGATAATACACCTTTACGTAAGCAGCACATGAGGCAGAAGGAGCTACGATATAATCGTAATCCTTGAACAGCTCATCAAATGTCTCTATGACCTTCTCCGACTTGTCCTGAAAACCGGCATTAGCCATTGGCTGGCCGCAGCAAGTCTGTTTTTCGGGATAACCCACGTCTAGTCCGTAATGCTTAAGCAACTTGTATGTAGCCACACCCGCTTCAGGGTAAAGGGCATCCACATAACAAGGGACGAATAATCCGACTTTCATTGTTGTTATATTTATCTTGTTTGCTATTTGTTTATTCTTTTTATACATGACTAAAAGCCGCTGCAAAAGTAACAAAAAAATAGTAATAATAAAAGATTTTAGAGAAGAAATTATGAGATTTGATGTTATTTAACTGTAAAGAATTGCAGAAAATTTGGAATAATCAAATAAATAGCGTAACTTTGCATCTAGAAATAGTGTGTCTACCATTTGTGAACTAACGCAAATGCAGTTTAGTTGCTAAAAACATAAATACCAAGACATATAAAGAACAAACTTATAGTTATATTTAATGATGAAGAAACAGCTTAAGAAAGTCCTCGTTCTGGGTTCCGGTGCTTTGAAGATCGGCCAGGCAGGTGAGTTTGACTATTCCGGTTCGCAGGCTCTCAAGGCTTTGCGCGAGGAGGGTATTAGTTCCGTCCTCATTAATCCAAACGTTGCTACAATTCAGACAAGTGAAGGTATTGCTGACAAGGTTTATTTCTTGCCGGTGACACCTTTTTTTTGTAACTGAAATTATCAAGAAGGAGCGCCCAGACGGCATCATGCTGGCTTGGGGTGGACAGACGGGTTTGAACGTTGGTACAGAACTTTACCTCAACGGTGTGCTCAAGGAGTATGGTGTGGATGTGTTGGGTACTTCGGTAGAGGCTATCATGAACACGGAAGACCGCGACCTCTTCGTAAAGGAGCTTAACAAGGTTGACCTCAAGGTTCCAGTAAGCCACGCTTGCGAGAACATGGAGGAGGCTGTGGCTGCGGCACGCAACATCGGCTACCCTATCATGATCCGTTCTGCCTATGCGCTGGGTGGTCTCGGTTCTGGTGTCTGCAAGACCGAAGAGGAGTTTAAGGAGATTGCTGAATCTGCCTTCACTTTCGCACCTCAGGTGCTTGTTGAGGAGAGCCTGAAGGGATGGAAGGAGATTGAGTTCGAGTGCATCCGTGATGCTAACGACCGTTGCTTCACCGTTGCCTCTATGGAAAACTTCGACCCACTGGGTATTCACACAGGTGAATCTATCGTGGTGGCTCCAACCTGTTCTCTTACCGACGAGCAGGTGAAGATGTTGCAGGACATCGCCGTGAAGTGCGTCCGTCACCTCAACATCGTGGGTGAGTGCAACATCCAGTATGCTTTCAATGCTGAGACCAACGACTACCGTATCATCGAGATCAATGCTCGCTTGAGCCGTTCTTCTGCCCTCGCATCTAAGGCTACCGGTTATCCGCTCGCCTTCGTTGCTGCCAAGATTGCCCTCGGTTATACGCTCGACCAGATTGGTGAGATGGGTACTCCTAACTCAGCTTATGTGGCTCCATCACTCGACTATATGATCTGTAAGATTCCTCGTTGGGACCTTACCAAATTTGCCGGTGTAAGCCGCAAGATTGGTTCTTCCATGAAGTCTGTAGGCGAAATCATGTCTATCGGCCGTTCATTCGAGGAGATGCTCCAGAAGGGGCTCCGTATGATTGGTCAGGGAATGCACGGTTTCGTAGGCAACGACCACACCAAGTTTAATAACTTGGATGAGGAACTTTCTAACCCTACCGACCTCCGTATCTTCGCCATCGCCCAGGCTTTGGAGGAAGGTTACACAATCGAGCGCATCGAGGAGTTGACCAAGATTGATCCTTGGTTCATCGAGCGCATGAAGAATATCGTAGATTACAAGCACAAGCTTTCTGAATATAATACTCTGGAGGAGATTCCTGCCGAGGTATTGCGCGAGGCTAAGGTATTGGGCTTCTCTGACTTCCAGATTGGCCGCTTCGTATTGAAGACCAAAGATACCAACATGGAGAAGGAGGTGCTGGCTGTTCGTGCCCTGCGCAAGAAGCTGAACATTCTTCCTGCCGTAAAGCGCATCCCTACTGTGGCAAGCGAGCATCCTGACCTCACCAACTATCTCTACATGACATACGCTGTAGAGGGTTACGACATCAACTACTACAAGAACGAGAAGTCTGTCATCGTTCTCGGTTCGGGTGCTTACCGCATCGGTTCTTCCGTAGAGTTCGACTGGTGTTCAGTAAACGCCATCAATACAGCCCGCAAGTTGGGTTACAAGTCAATCATGATCAACTACAACCCGGAGACCGTATCTACCGACTACGATATGTGCGACCGTCTCTACTTCGATGAGCTTTCATTCGAGCGTGTACTCGATGTCATCGACCTGGAGTCACCACGTGGTGTGATTGTTTCTGTGGGTGGTCAGATTCCAAACAACCTGGCTATGAAGCTTCATCGCAGTCTGTGCCAATTCTGGGTACATCTCCAGTCAACATCGACCGTGCCGAGAACCGCGGTAAGTTCTCTGCCATGCTCGATAAGTTGGGTATCGACCAGCCTAAGTGGAGCGCCCTCACATCAATGGAGGATGTCCAGAAGTTCATCGACGAGGTAGGCTATCCTGTTCTCGTTCGTCCTTCCTACGTTCTTTCCGGTGCAGCATGAACGTTTGCCACGATGATGATGAGTTGCGTCGCTTCCTGGAGGCTGCTTCTGAGGTTTCTAAGGAATACCCGGTAGTTATCTCCCAGTTCATGACAGAGACCAACGAGATTGAGTTCGATGGTGTTGCCCAGAACGGTGAGATTGTAGAGTATGGTATTTCAGAGCACGTAGAGTATGCTGGTGTTCACTCTGGTGACGCAACCATGACCTTCCCTGCCCAGCAGATTTCCTTCGCTACAGCCCGTCAGATCAAGAAGATTTCACGTGCCATCGCCAAGGAGCTCAACATCTCTGGTCCTTTCAATATCCAGTATCTGGCTAAGGGTCGTGATGTAAAGGTAATCGAGTGTAACCTCCGTGCATCCCGTTCGTTCCCATTTGTAAGCAAGGTATTGAAGCGCAACTTCATCGAAACGGCTACCCGCATCATGCTCGATGCTCCATATCAGAAACCGGATAAGTCTGCTTTCGATATCGACCGTATGGGTGTGAAGGCATCCCAGTTCTCATTCGCCCGCTTGCAGAACGCCGACCCTGTTTTGGGTGTGGATATGAGCTCTACCGGTGAGGTAGGCTGTATGGGTGATACTTTCGAAGAGGCATTGCTCAACTCATTGATTGCTACCGGCTACAAGATTCCTTCTAAGGACAAGGGCATCATGCTTTCAAGCGGTGGTGCCAAGGAGAAGGCTTCTCTGCTCGATGCTGCACAGGCGCTGGTGAAGAACGGTTACACCATCTATGCTACAGCCGGTACAGCGAAGTTCCTCAACGAGAACAACGTGAAGGCTACAGCCGTAGGATGGCCTGATGAGGACCAAAAGGATCTTCCTAACGTGATGCAGATGATTGCCGACCACAAGTTCGACCTCATCGTCAACATCCCTAAGAATCACACCAAGCGTGAGTTGACCAATGGTTACAGAATCCGTCGTGGCGCCATCGACCACAACATTCCTCTGTTCACCAATGCCCGTCTGGCTTCCGCCTTCATCGAGGCATTCTGCACAATGAGCCAGGACCAGTTGCAAATTAAGAGCTGGCAGGAGTACGAGTAATCGCACGCGGGAATAATTTTTATCTCACGCAGATTGCGAAGATTACGCAGATATTTATAAAATACGCCCTGTAAGGCAAGGCACAAGTTCTAGATTGTGCCCAAGCCTTACAGGGCTTTTTTTATTCCCGGCCATGAGAAAAAGGAGCTGAAATGATGGCTTTCTCATTATTTTATTGTACCTTTGCAAACAGAAATAAGAATAAAACATGATAGTTTGTATAGCAGAGAAACCGAGTGTGGCTAAGGATATCGCCCGAATCATCGGGGCTACCACGGCACGCGACGGTTATATGGAAGGTAATGGTTACCAAGTAACATGGACCTTCGGCCACCTTTGTGAGCTGAAGGAACCGGATGATTATACTCCGATGTGGAAACATTGGAGCCTTTCGGCGTTGCCGATGATTCCACAGCGATTCGGTATCAAGCTCATCAACGATGAAGGCATCAAGAAGCAGTTTGCTACCATCGAGAAACTGATGCAGGCTGCCGACAGCATCATCAACTGCGGTGACGCCGGACAGGAAGGAGAGCTTATCCAGAGATGGGTGATGCAGAAAGCGCAGGCGAAATGCCCCGTCAAGAGATTGTGGATTTCTTCCATGACCGATGAAGCCATCAAGCAGGGCTTCCAGGAACTGAAAGATCAGACCGAATACCAGTCACTCTATCTTGCCGGACTTTCCCGTGCCATCGGCGACTGGATTCTCGGCATGAACGCCACCCGACTTTATACATTGAAATATGGACAGAATCGACAGGTGCTCAGCATCGGCCGGGTGCAGACCCCTACCCTTGCCCTCATCGTAAACCGCCAGAAGGAAATCGACAACTTCGTTTCCGAACCTTACTGGGTACTCGCCACCATCTATCGCGACACCCAGTTTACGGCAACCAGCGGCAAGTTTACCAGCAAGGAGGAAGGCGAGAAGGCTTTCAGCACCATCGCCGGCAAACCCTTCACCGTTACCGATGTAAGCAAGAAGAAGGGAAACGAGGCGCCACCTCATCTCTACGACCTCACCTCACTGCAGGTAGATTGCAACAAGAAGTTTGCCTACTCTGCCGATATTACGCTGAAGCTCATCCAGAGTCTCTACGAGAAGAAGTACACCACTTATCCTCGTGTAGATACCCAGTTCCTGACCGACGATATCTATCCGAAATGTCCGCAGATTCTGAACGGTGTGAGCCAGGCAAAGATAGCCAGTCAGCAGAAATACCTCCCACTCATCCAGCAACTCGCAGCCACCGGCAAGAAGTTGCCGAAGAGCAAGAAGGTATTCGATAACAGCAAGGTAACCGATCACCACGCCATCATCCCAACCGGAGTTCCGCCAACCGGACTCACCGATATGGAGGCGAATGTCTATGATCTCATCGCCAAGCGCTTTATCAGCGTGTTCTATCCGGACTGTAAATTCTCCACCACCACCGTTTTGGGCGAAGTCATCAACGAAGACGGATCGAAACCGGAGAAGATAGAGTTCAAGGTAAGCGGTAAGGAGATTCTCGAACCGGGCTGGCGAGTAGTCTATGCCAAGGATACGAAGAATGCCGATGACGACGATGCAGATAACGCCAACGGAAACGCAGACTCAGGAAACGGCGCCAAGAAGGAAGTGGTAGAAGAAAGAACCCTCCCATCCTTCACAAAAGGCGAATCGGGAGAACATCAGCCTACCCTGACGGAGAAATGGACCACGCCACCTAAGTATTATACCGAGGCAACCCTGCTCCGTGCGATGGAGACAGCCGGCAAATTCGTAGAAGACGAAGAACTTCGTGCTGCATTGAAGGAGAACGGAATCGGCCGACCATCCTCCCGTGCCGGCATCATCGAGACCCTCTTCAAGCGCCACTACATCCGTCGCCAGCGCAAGAATCTGATGGCAACCCCGACAGGCATCGAACTCATTGACACCATCCATGAGGAACTGCTGAAGAGTTGCGAACTGACCGGTATCTGGGAGAAGAAGCTCCGCGACATCGAGCACAAGACCTACGATCCTGCCGACTTCATCAACGGACTGAAAGAACAGATCAACAAGATTGTCATCGATGTATTGTCAGACAACAGCAACCGGAGAGTGACCATCATGACAGAGGAAGACCTCAAGAAGAAACCGGCTGCCAAGAAACCGGCTGCCCGAAAGGCTCCAGCCAAGAAAGCCGATAAGGCAGCAGCACAGAATGCAGATTCTCAGAATGCTCCTGCTCAGCCGGCTCCAGCTGCCGACCCAATGGTTGGCAAACCATGTCCGCTCTGCGGCAAGGGCGTCATCATCAAGGGCAAGACCGCCTATGGCTGCAGCAACTGGAAGGCAGGCTGCCAATATCGTCAGCCATTCTCGCAGATGTAAATCAATATGAAACAAATAAGATTTTATCAAATCATAACAGCAATCAGCTGCCTCTTTCTGATAAGTTGCGGCATTGAACAGAACCTGAAGAAAGCAGACAAGCATCTTTCTTTAGGCGAATACTACGATGCGGCAACCCAATATAAAAAGGTGTACACCAAGACACCTACCAAAGAGCGGGCTGCCCGGGGCAAGGTGGCTCTGAAGATGGCACGCTGCTATGATAAAATCAACAGTACGCCGAAGGCACTGGCAGCCTACAGCAATGCCATCCGATACAAGCAGGCAGACCTCAACGACCGCCTGGCTTACGCCCGGCTTCTCCTGAAGAACGGAAGTTACAGACAGGCTGCCAAGGAATTCGAATTCCTGCTCGATTCCATGCCCGACAACGTGCTGGTAAAGAACGGACTCGAATCGGCACAGAAAGCCCCAATCTGGAAGAAGGAAGGAAGCCGGTACAAGGTAAAGCGGATGGATGTTTTCAACTCCCGAAGAGACGACTATTCGCCGATGTTCCTCAGCGATGACAACAGTCAGCTCTATTTCACCTCAACCCGCAACGAAGCCCAGGGCAGCGACCTGAACAGAGTGACGGGAACGAAATCTGCCGACATTTTCTTCTCTGAAAAGAACGACAAAGGCAAATGGAGCAAGCCGGAAGCCATCGGAACCGGTCTCAACACCGACTACGAAGAGGGCGCATGCTGCTTTACCCCAGACGGCAAGCAGATGTACCTCACCCAGTGTGCCACCGATCCCACTTCGCCCCGCTTAGCCCAGATAGTAACCTCCAACCGCTCGGATGCAGCCTGGAGCAAGCCTACGAATCTGGAAATCAGCAAAGATACACTCAGCTGTTTTGCCCATCCAGCCATCTCCCCTGATGGCGAATGGCTCTATTTCGTATCAGACATGCCGGGCGGAAAGGGCGGTCTCGACATCTGGCGAGTGCGCATCACTCCTGCCGGACTGGGCGGCGTAGAGAACCTGGGCGAGCCTATCAACACCCCAGGCGATGAGATGTTCCCTACCTTCCGTCCTAACGGCGACTTTTACTTCAGCAGCAACGGTCATGTAGGAATGGGCGGACTCGACATCTATATCGCCAAAGTGAATTCCATCACCCGGAAATATGAACTCACCCACCCCGGCTATCCGCTGAATACAGAAGCCGATGACTTCGGAATGACTTTCGAGGGTCTCCACAACCAGGGTTTCTTCTGCTCTAACAGAAAAGACGGAAGAGGCTACGATCATATCTACTCCTTCGAGAATCCGGAGATTGTTACCACAATGAAGGGATGGGTTTACGAGAAAGACGGTTATGAACTGCCTGCCGCCGAGGTGAGAATCGTAGGCAACGACGGAACGAACAGGAAACTATCCGTCAAGGGCGACGGTTCGTTTGTCCTCCCTATCAATCCGCATGTCGACTACCTGGTGATGGCATCCTGCAAAGGCTACCTCAACCACAAGGAAGAACTTCGGGTTGATTCGGCTAAAGAGAGTAAGGAATACGTGCTCCAGTTCCCGCTGGCTTCCATCACAGCCCCTGTACTCATCGACAACATCTTCTACGATTTCGACAAGGCAACCCTTACCGAAGCCAGTACAACAGCCCTCGACCAGCTGGTAACGCTGCTGAAAGAGAACCCGCACGTTACCATCGAACTCAGCGCCCATTGCGACTACAAGGGAAACAGCGAATATAACAAGCATCTGTCTCAGCGCCGCGCCCAATCGGTAGTAGACTATCTGATAAAACACGGCATAGAGAAAGAGCGCCTCACCCCTGTGGGCTACGGCAAGGAGAAGCCGAAGAATGTGCGCAAGAAACTTACCGTGAAGTATCCTTGGCTCAAGGAAGGCGATGTGCTCAACGAAGAATTTATCCTGAAGCAGAGCAAGGAGCATCAGGAAATCTGCAACCAGCTGAACCGCCGAACCGAGTTCAAAGTGCTACGCACTACCTATAAATTGTTTTAGAAACCAATATCATAAGCATAGGTGCTCTACTGAAAAAGTAGCAGCACCTATTTGTTTTTCTATATTCAGCAATATTAAATCTTCGTTCATCGACGCTGAATGTCCGTTCAGCGACGTTGAATATCCGTTCAGCGACGTTGAATGTCCGTTCAGCGTCGATGAACGGAGATTTCAAGAGCATAAAGATGATATTTATAGTAATAAAAAACTCTTTCTATTAGCACTAAAAACTATTCTGCTAATAGAAAGAGTTGATCATTTATACAATTGATATCAGGGAAGAAGCCTACTGACGTGCATCAGCCAGTTCATTATATCCCCAAACCATGATGAGGACAACGAAGCCAGCCAGCACCATCAGGAGATTCTGAGAGTGGCGATGGAATCTGCCACATGCGTAAGAACACGCGAACCGGAAAGGAGGAAATCTATCTTCATAGAGAAAAGCCACCCCTGAATCTGTTCCCATCCCTGACAGACTACTGCTATGATGATGCCTGCTGCCACACAGGCTGCCGTCCATAAATGTTCCAGACGCTGGCGCTTAACCAGCGACATCGCTGTACCAGTTTCGGGTAAAGCCGGCAAGGCCTGCATCACCCTGTCGGAGAATCCGTCATCAGGAATCTCTGACATCTGGCAATCGGAAAAGAACATCTGTAAGAGTTCTTCATCCTGAGGGTCCAACGGTTCCCCTTTCATGCTCTCCAACTTCTTATCATTTATCTTATCGGTCATAACCATTCTTTTTTAAGTAACTTGCAAGTTTCTGTTTTCCACGAGAGAGATGCGACTTAATGGTGCCTTGCGCCATTCCCGTCACCTCTGCAATCTTATCTATAGAGAGACCATCCATCAGCTGCAGCGTGATGCATGTACGTTCGTTCTCGCTCAATATCCGCAGGGCATTGAGTAAATCCATCTTCAGTCCGGTATTCACTCCCTGCGCATTCTGTCGGGCAACCGCCGGCGTATCGATATCCTGCGTTTCCTTATAACTGCGGGTATAATCATACCACACATTATAGGCGATACGATAAAGCCAAGTGGAAAAGCTGGCTGTACCCCTGAAACCCGACAGATGGGTATAAGCCTTCACAAAGGTATCCTGCGCCAAGTCGTCACTCAGCTGCGCATCCCCCAGCGTCTGCCGTAGGAAGAACCCACGAATGGGTGACTGATACTTCCTGACCAGCAAGTCGAACGACTTGCGGTCATGAAGCATCACCACCTTCGTGACGAGAGAAATATCGGATAACTTTTCCACTATATATTAACTAATAATTGTTGTTTGATTTTTATACCGGAGTTCCATTATAACCTGTGCCCTGATCGCCATGGCGGTTTCTCCACCAATCCTTGATGGCTGGAAGCGAACCTATGAGGGTCTGTCCCAATCCATAGAAGAAGACCAGGCTCCGATGCCAGCCAGGAAATCAGCATCCCACCAGGCAAACATGGCGCACAAACCGGCTCCCAGGAAGGCATTTCTCAATCCACGCTTTACCAGATACTCATCGCTCTGCTTGTCTATCGGCCGGTCGCTTTCCGGAACATTGATGCCCTTCTCCATCGCCATCTCCGCCAGTTTCATCCGGTCGTTGTGGCGGCGAATCAGATATCTGATAACCAGAAATACGATGATCAGCGGAGCAAAGACAAACAGCAGACCGAAGATGATACAGAAGATGATCATAACAGCCAGCGCTCCGCCACCAAATACCGAACCGATGAAATCGAACGGATCATCATAGTTGTCTAAACTGTATCTAGAATGAACAGACTTATTATCATTCTCATCATAATCATCATAGTTGGCCGAATCTGTACTGGTTGTATCAGAATAAGCCTCCAACGCCTCGTCGTCTTTATCCTTCGAAGCAGATGGCTGTGCGGCAGATGCAGGAGCAGCCTTTGAATCTACCTGTTGGGTAGTTGGATGATAACGATGTTTTGGAGCAGAAGACGCCAAAGACACTTGGGTGGCTCCGATGCTCATAACGAGCGCTAATGCCAATATTGCTTTCTTCATATCATTATTTTTTACTGTTTTACCTTGTTATTTGAAAAATTTCTGCTTCTTAGACGCATCTCTTCGCGATTTAGTTGCAAAGAAACGAAAAATTTCTTATTTTTGCAAACAAATTAAAGAAAAAGAAACAGAATGAAGACATTACCTGAAGATTTCAGAACATATACGCAGGCACTGATGGGCGAAAAGCTGTATCAGCGTCTGGAGCATGCTATCCTTGAAGAGGAGGCACCAACCAGTATCCGCATCAATCCTTTTAAATGCAAGGATGCTGATGGCGAACCGGTTCCCTGGTGTCCGGAAACCGGACGTTATCTCTCTACGCGTCCCGGATTCACCTTCGATCCGCTGCTGCATGCCGGCTTATATTATGTACAGGAAGCCTCATCTATGTTTGTAAATATGGCTATCCGACAGTACGTAAAAGAACCGGTGATGATGCTGGATCTCTGTGCTGCCCCTGGCGGAAAGTCGACAGCCGTAAGGGCTGCCTTGCCGGAAGGGAGTCTGCTCTTCAGCAACGAACCGATGCGCACCCGCTCACAGATTCTTGCCGAAAACGTACAGAAGTTCGGTCATCCGGATATGATTGTTACCAACAACTATCCCCGCGATTACAAGAAATCTAAGTTGCAGTTTGATGTGATTCTTACCGATGTTCCCTGCTCCGGCGAAGGAATGTTCCGCAAAGATGAAGGGGCTATCGGCGAATGGAGTACCAGAATGTGAACAACTGCTGGCAGCTGCAGCGCGAAATCGTATCGGATATCTGGAACTGTCTGAAGCCAGGCGGTATCCTGATTTACTCTACCTGCACCTTCAATGCGCACGAAGATGAGGAGAACGTGGACTGGATATGCGAAGAACTTGGCGCTGAAGTGATGGCACTGGAGGGTGTAGAAGATACATGGAACATCACCCGCAACCTCACGGGCACCGACTTCCCGGTTTACCGGTTCATTCCTGGCGTTTCGCGAGGCGAAGGTCTGTTTATGGCGATTCTGAAGAAAGAGGCGAATGGGAAGCCGGCTCACCAGCCAAGGAGAACAGGAAGGATAAGAAGAAGAAAGACAAGAAGGTGGCTAAAGGAAAGGGACCGGAGATTCCTGACGGCTGGCTGAAGACTGATACGGAATGGGTGCCTGCAGAAAGCAACGAGACGGTTTACGCCATCCCGGGCAGATGGAAAGACATCTACAACCAGGCTGAAAAGAACCTGAAGGTGCTGCATGCAGGTGTGAAACTGGGAACAGACAAGGGAAAGGGTCTCATTCCCGACCAGGCTCTCGCTCTCTCTACGATGCTCAACAAAGATCACTTCCCACAGGTGGAGTTATCCTACGATGATGCCATCCGATACCTTCGCAAGGAGGCTGTGAATCTGCCTGCCGATACGCCTAAGGGTTATGTACTGGTAACCTACAGACAGGTTCCGATAGGCTGGGAAAAGAACATTGGCAACCGTGCCAACAACCTCTATCCGCAGGAGTGGAAGATCAAGAGTAGCCATATTCCGGAAGAACAGTTTACAGTTAACAGTTTATAGTTTATGCTTAGCATCATCGCCTGTATATCCAAAGTGCATAGAGCTATCGGGTACAAGAACCGGTTGCTCTACGCCATCCCATCGGACATGACCCGATTTCGTATGCTCACAACCGGACATACGATCATCATGGGCAGGAAGACATTTGAGTCGCTGCCTAACGGAGCCTTGCCCAACCGCCGTAATATTGTTATCTCGAGGACAAGAGAGCAGATAACAGGGTGCGAAGTATACACCTCTCTGGAAGAAGCGCTGGCAGCAAGAAAAGAAACGGTTGGAAGCAAAGAAGCTTCAGATGAATGTTTCATCATCGGAGGAGCCAGCATATATGAACAGGCTTTGCCTTTTGCAGACAAGCTTTATCTCACAATCGTAGAAAAGGAACCTGAACATGCCGATACCTTCTTTCCGGAAACCAATCCGGCAGAATGGGAAGTGACAGAAAAAGAAATGAGGAATGAAAACGGCTTACCGTTCACATTCCTCACCCTTTATAGAAGGCAGTAATCCCGCAGGGAGCTACTGCTTTTTTTCTTTTTATATCTTATTTCTCTGCTGCAGCCTCCTCATCAGTTTCCTCTTCATCATCGTTGAAACTCTTGAGATCCTGCATAGAAAGCTGGCGGTTGATAGATGCATTGAAAGAGATGATGGTCTCGCTGCGAGACAATCCCAGTGGCTGCAACTTATCATGGATGATTTCCAGGAGATGGTGGTTGTTCAGCGCGTAAATCTTGATAAACATATCAAAGCCGCCTGTAGTATAGTGGCACTCCACAACCTCAGGAATCTTCTTCAACTCCTCTACAACCTGGTCAAACTTCTCAGGCTCCTTAAGATAGAGTCCCATATAAGCACAAGTTTCGTAACCTATCTTTTCTGGGTCAATGATGAATTGTGAACCCTTGATGATACCAAGATTTGTAAGTTTAGCAACACGCTGATGAATAGCAGCACCGCTCACGTTGCAAGCGCGTGCCACTTCCAAAAATGGAATACGGGCATCCTGAGAAATCAGCTTCAGAATCTGCCTATCTAATGAATCTAAAATTTGTTTTGACATAATACTAATAATTTGCTTGCAAAGATAATACAAAAAATTAATAAAAGCAATTTTTTAAGAGAAAAACATGATAAATTAATATTATTTTCCTTTTTCTGTGGCAGAATAACTGATTTTTAGTGCTTTTGCCTGGCGCAAAGCCTGCTTTACGTCGGTTATCACACCCATCTTTGTCTCTTGGTCTGCTTTGATTGATACGGTCATCAGCTTCTGGTCTTCCGGCGACATACGCTTCTTTTCTGCCGAAATGTAATCCATCACTTCGGGAGCCGAAGCAAACTTATCATTCAACTGAATCTGGGTACCGGTACCATACTTTGCCTGCATCTCTTTGGTTGGCTTACCTATATAAATATGGCTCACCGCCGATTTCTTGGTCAGGCGGGTGAGTTCCTTGCCTTGTGGCAAACGGCAGTCTACCTTCAAGGTAACCTGGCGCATGTGGGTAACAATCATAAAGAAGAACAGTACGGAGAAAATGAGGTCTGGCAGAGAAGATGTATTCAACCCTGGCACTTCATGCGATTTCTTATGAAAATTCATCATTGTTTACCTCCTTTCTGCTGTTCAGTAGCTGTTTCTGCCGAATTTTCTTCCCCTTGCTTTTCTTCAGCATTGGCATCAACACGCTGGTCGGTTTGAGTCATTGCGTTGGCATACGACTCTGTGATGCGCTGCGGACAGATGTTGCGCACCAGTTCTTTCTGGTCATTGTTCAAGAGGGCATAATCCCTGTGATATTTCTTCTGGGCTGTTTCGTTGCGCAGCTGGCTATATGCTTCCATCAGCTGATTCTGCATCTGGAAATAGAGATTATAGTCGGCATCGCGGTCACTCTCGATAGAGATGAGATGTTTCTTGCCCAGGCGGTGTACAAAGCGGATGGTTTCTTCCTTGAGCTGGCTCACCTGCATCGGCTTACCGTTGACCAAAAGCGTATCGCCAGCCGTCAGGCGCAGCGCCATGAGGTTAGCCTTGTCTACCACCGACTGCTGCTGTTCCTTCTTCTGCGGTTCAGGTGAAGGGAGTTGGCGCAACAGTCCCTTATCCACATCCATCGACGTGGTGACAAGGAAGAATATCAACAGCATGAACGAGATGTCGGCTGTAGATGTGGTATTCAGTCCCGGGGTTTCGTGTTGCTTCCTTCTAATCAGCATATTTTATCCTTATTTATAGAATAGAGAGCCCAAAGCACTCACTTTAGTTTTTCTTCCGAATATAACGTGTGGCACCGAAACAGACGGCACCGATTCCTGCCACCAGCATCAGGAGCGATGTGATGACAAACATATCTGAAAGCTTGAGCCAGAGCCAGTCGGCATAATTCTCGCCATTGATGAGCATCGGAGCAGAACCGCCCAAAAAGAAGGTAAGCAGCAAAACTGCCAAAGTTCCGATCCATGTGATGCGGAAGATGCGACGCACGGGAATGCCATTCACTACAGCCTCCGACTTGCTGCTGCGATAATCTCTGATCATCGAAAAGACTGCCAGACCTGTACCTCCTATCAGGAAGAGCCACATCAGCAGGATGAGCACATCGGTAAAGAGAGGCGCATTAAAGTCGGGGTTCTCTTCGAAAGGCAAATCGTAGCCTACCAAAAAGAACAGACCGAAAACCAGCACCGCCAGTCCTATCATGATATAGAACACCTGCTGCGATATCTTTTCGGCCGACTTCGTCTTCTGCTTTGAAAATTGAAATTTAACCATTTCGCTCTTCGTTTATTTATTCTTGGCAATAATATCCATTAAAGTAACCGCCGACTCCTCCATCTGGCTTGTCAGGTGCTCCACCTTAGAAAGGATGTAGTTATAGAAAACCTGAAGGATGAGGGCTACGATGATACCGAAGATGGTAGTGATGAGCGCCACTTTCATACCCGAAGCCACGATAGTAGGACTGATATCGCCCGCCTGCTGAATCTGGTCGAACGACATGACCATACCGATCACGGTTCCGAGGAATCCGAGCGATGGCGCCATAGCGATAAAGAGTTTGATCCAGGAACAGCCCTTCTCCAGGTTAGCCGCCTGAACGGTACCATATCCGCTCACCGAGCGCTCGATGTCATCAAGACTCTCGCTGATATGCATCAAACCCTGATAGCAGATAGAAGCCACCGGTCCGCGGGTATTCCGGCAGAGCGTCTTAGCCCCTTCCACATCTCCCGCCGCCACCTTCTGGTCGATATCCTGCATCAACTTCTTGGCGTTGATTTCAGAGAGACTCAGATAGATGATGCGCTCGATACAGAAAGCCATACCCACGATGAGGGCGATGGCAACGAGAGACATAAATCCCGCATTACCCTCTATAAACTTTGTCTTAAGAGCTTGATGAAATCCCATGTTCTCTTCTTGAGCCATCATAGGCAGAGAACACATCCATGTGAAAACCAATATTGCAAAACGTGCAATAGCTGTATTTTTCTTCATATACTTTATTATATATATAAAAGCGGAAAGAGGGGGATTCGAACCCCCGATTCCCTTTAGGGGAATACACGCTTTCCAGGCGTGCCTCTTCAGCCACTCGAGCACCTTTCCTGTTTCGAAGTACAAAATTATCACTTTTTATTCGAAAATCCACATATTCGTTTGCTTTTTACATTTCTTTAACTAGAGATGACATAAAACAAGCGCCCTGAAAGGACAAAAGCATCTATTTTAAAGCTTTTGCCCTTTCTATTATATTTGCACTTGGAAAAATAAAGAGGTAAAAATCTTTATATCTGCAAACTTTTGTTAACTTTGCAGAAAATTAGATAAGTACAATAAAAAAAGAAGAAATACTCCATATCCAGCGTTAACCCTGTGCCCTTTCTAGCATAGTAAAGGCTTAGCCTGTTTGGGGAACTGGATATTTTCTTGAGCAGAAGCTTGAGAGTAAATTTAGCCTGCTTGTGTAGAACAAAGACAGGACTTCGTTAGTATAGTTGTAGCCGCTACAGAACGGA
>ENA-OQBJ01000062-OQBJ01000062.1-human-gut-metagenome-genome-assembly--contig:-NODE-62-length-51030-cov-4.212345_pt1 | contig 51030 bp, 56 predicted proteins | sample MGYA00242743_ERZ504545 | MGnify/ENA primary metagenome ERZ504545 (study PRJEB26092, sample SAMD00036252) | human gut metagenome | host: Homo sapiens | study: EMG produced TPA metagenomics assembly of... | reverse complement strand
TCGAGAATGGCGAGAACGACGTGGTGCTCATGGGCGCCACCGGCACCGGCAAAACCGCCACTACAGCGTGCTGATCGAACGTCTGCAGCGACCGACGCTTATCATCGAGCCGAACAAGACGCTCGCCGCGCAGTTGTGCGCCGAATTCCGCGAACTCATGCCGGACAATGCGGTGAGCTACTTCGTTCTACTACGACTACTACCAGCCGGAAGCGTACATTCCCCAGACCGACACCTACATCGAGAAGGATTCCAACATCAACGACGATGTGGAGCGATTGCGCCACGCCGCCACCGCGAACCTTCTGACCCGTCGCGATTGCGTGGTCGTGGCCACCGTCTCCTGCATCTACGGTTTGGGAACGCCGGAAGAATACGCTGGCCGTATGCTGTTCCTCCAGGAAGGCCAGCAGATCGACCGTGACGATTTACTGCGCAAATTCGTGGACATGCAATACAAGCGCAACGACATCGCCTTCACGCGAGGCACATTCCGCGTGCGCGGCGACACCGTTGAGATCATCCCCGTATACGAGGAACTGGCCATCCGCATCGAATTCTTCGGCGACGAAATCGACCGCATCTCCACTCTGCATCCGCTGACCGGCGACGTGATCGCGCACGAATCGCAGGTGCACATCTTCCCGGCCTCGCATTACGTTGCGGACCGGAACGTATGGAACGGGCGCTCAAAACCATCCAACAGGAACTTGACGAGCGTACCGCCGAATTGCATAAGCAAGGTAAGGAACTTGAAGCGCAGCGTCTCACCATGCGCACCACATACGATCTGGAAATGCTCTCGCAGGTCGGCACATGCTCCGGCGTGGAGAACTATTCGCGGCATTTCGACGGACGCGCGCCGGGCACGCCTCCGCACACGCTGCTTGACTTTTTCCCCGATGATTTCCTGCTCGTCATCGACGAATCACATGTCACCGTGCCGCAGATCGGTGCCATGTACGAAGGCGACGCGAGCCGCAAACGCACGCTGGTCGAACACGGTTTCCGCCTGCCGTCGGCAATGGACAATCGACCGCTCAAATGGCCGGAGTTCCAGGAACGAGTCGGTCAGACGGTGTACCTGTCGGCAACGCCCGGCGATTACGAACTCGGTTTGAGCGACGGTGTGGTCGAACAGATCATACGTCCGACCGGACTAGTCGATCCGCAGATCGACGTGCGGCCGGTGGAAGGCAGATCGATGACCTGCTCGCCGAAATCAAAGACCGCGTGGCAAGGAACGAACGTGCGCTGGTCACCACGCTCACTAAGAAAATGGCCGAGGATCTGACCGACTATCTGCTGGAACGCGGCATCAAAGTCGAATATCTGCATTCCGATGTGGACACCTTGCGTCGTGTCGAACTGCTGCGTGAACTGCGTGAAGGCAAGATCGACGTCATCGTCGGCATCAACCTGCTACGAGAGGGCCTCGATCTGCCGGAAGTGTCATTGGTCGCAATCCTCGACGCGGATAAGGAAGGCTTCCTGCGTTCCTACCGTTCGCTCATCCAGACCATCGGCCGTGCGGCGCGAAACGTGTCCGGCACCGTCGTCATGTATGCGGACGACATCACCGAAGCCATGCGCAAGGCCATCGACGAGACCAACCGCCGCCGTGACATCCAGATTGCCTACAATAAGGAACATGGCATCGATCCGAAGCCGCTCATCAAGAAGATCTCCGATGTCAACGACATGCTCGCCAAGGAGGACGTCGACACCCAGACATTGCTCGGTACCGGATACCGAAACGCGGACAAAGCCGGCAATTCGCATCTCGGCGTGCCACATACCAGCAAGGAGGAATCCGGCAGGCGGCACGAGGAGATTCTCAAGGCCGGATTGCCCGCGCAGGATCTGGCTGATCTCATTCGACAACTGTCCGAGCAGATGCATGCCGCCGCAGAACAACTGCAATTCGAGCTTGCGGCTCGTCTGCGTGACGAGATCCGTGACCTGAAAAAGGAACTTCGGCAGATGACGGAGGCGAGCAAATAGTTCTCGACCGGTCATACGGCATCCGTACCATAGTGGATTATGGCTGAAACACCACTTGCTTTTGAAATCGCCACGTTCGCGGTGCTTGCCGTCTTCTTCGTGGTGGACCTGTTCATCATCGGGCGCAAGCCGCATGTGCCGTCCACCAAGGAATGCGTGCAGCATATCGCGTTCTTCGTGGTCATGGCGTTGATCTTCGGCGGACTCATGTGGTTCTTCGCAGGTTCGAAGCCGGCCATCGAATTTTATTCGGGCTGGCTCACGGAATATTCGCTGAGTATCGACAATCTATTCGTCTTCGTCATCATTATGTCGAATTTTGCGGTGCCAAAACAGCTGCAGAAATTCGTGCTGTCCATCGGCATCACCATCGCATTGGTGTTGCGCGGCGTGTTCATCCTCATCGGCGCGGCCATTATCTCCCGCTTCACCTGGGTGTTCTTCCTGTTCGGTGCATTCCTTATCGTCACCGCCATCAAGTTGGTCACCGGGGGAGACGAGGATGAGGAATATCATGAGAATGGCTTGATTCGCGCATTGCGCAAGGTCATCAAGATCACCGATGAGTATGACGGAGAAAAGTTGCGTACCGTCAAAAACGGTGCCAAGTATTGGACTCCGATGCTGATCGTCTTTCTGACCATCGGCACCACCGATGTGATGTTTGCCTTTGATTCCATTCCTGCGATTTTCGGTTTGACGAAGGATCCGTTCATTGTGTTCACGTCCAATGTGTTCGCGTTGCTCGGTTTGCAGCAGCTGTACTTCCTGCTCGGAGAGCTGCTCGACAAGCTGGTGTATCTGCCGCTTGGACTTTCCGTGGTTTTGGGCTTCATCGGCGTCAAGCTCATCATGGAGGCATTGCATGGCAACTCGCTGCCGTTCCTCAATGGCGGCCAGCCGATTTCCTGGGTTCCGGAAGTGCCTACATGGCTGTCGCTTGTCGTGATCGTTCTTGCGATTGGTGGTGCGGCTTTGGCAAGTGTTATTAAGATGCGCACCATGAAAGCGAACGAAAAGTGACAGTCCGGCAAACGTTGGGAGAATAGAGCTTTTCTATTCTCCTACGAAATTGTGAGCGCTCACAACACACCTAGTTCTGAGGTGGAAGTGGGCGCTTTTTGCTAGTAAGCTATGCCATTGGAAACAGGGTCGTCAGATCCAAAATCAATATCAACAAGAATAGGCAGGCATTCATGCGTAAAGCCAAGATCGTAGATACCATCGGTCCCGCTACCGAGTCCCTGGAAGGCATCACCAGCCTTGTCGAAGCAGGTATGGACGTCGCTCGTCTGAACCGCTCCCACGGCACTCCGGAAGACCACCTCAAGGTCTACAACAACCTCCGTGCCGCCGCCAAGGCCACTGGCCGCAACGTCGCAGCCCTGGTTGACCTGCAGGGTCCGAAGATCCGCTGCGGTTGGTTCAAGAAGAACGCCGACGGCGAGGACAAGGTCCAGCTGACCGAAGGCCAGGAGTTCGTCATCACCACTGATGACATCGAAGGCGACGAGCACATCACCTCCACCACCTTCAAGGGTCTCCCGGGCGACTGCCATGCAGGCGATCCGATCCTCATCGACGACGGCAAGGTCCGCCTCGAGGTCACCAAGGTCGAAGGCAACAACGTGTACACCAAGGTTGTCGTTGCCGGACCGGTCTCCAGCCACAAGGGCATCAACTTCCGGCGTCGCCGTGTCTCTGCCGGCTCTGACCGAGAAGGACGAAGAGGATCTGCGCTGGGCCATCCGCACCGGCGCCGACATCATTGCCATGTCCTTCGTGCGCTTCGCCACCGACATCGATCGCGCCCATGAGATCATGGACGAGGAAGGCCGCCGTATCCCGGTCGTCGCCAAGATCGAGAAGCCGCAGGCCCTCGAGAACCTCGAGGAGATCGTCAAGGCGTTCGACGGCATCATGGTCGCACGTGGCGATATGGCCGTCGAGTGCCCGCTGGAAGAGGTCCCGCTGGCCACCAAGCGCTGCATCGAGCTGGCTCGTCAGTACGCCAAGCCGGTCATCGTGGCCACCGAAGTCCTCGGCTCCATGGTCAGCTCCCCGGTCCCGACCCGTGCAGAGGCATCCGACTGCGCCAACGCCGTCCTCGACGGTGCCGACGCCACCATGACCTCCAACGAGACCGCCGTCGGCAAGTACCCGGCAGTCACCGTGAACACCATGAGCCGCATCTCCACCTTCGCCACCGAGCATGGTTTCGACCGCATCCCGGAGCTGAAGAACCTGGATATGTCCTCCACCGGTGCCGTCTCTTCCGCCGCCGTCGACCTGGCCGACAAGCTCAACGCCAAGGCCATCGTCGCCTACACCCAGACCGGTTCCACCGTGCACCGCGTGTCCCGTGAACGTCCGGCCACCCCGATCTACGGCATCACCAACAATGAGCACACCTTCACTGGCTGGCCCTGTCTTGGGGCACCGAGTCCTTCCTGGTCGACGAGGATTACCATGACAAGTCCCGCAAGGACCTCATGGTTTTCACCGACAAGGTCCTCAAGGACGCCGGCAAGGTCTCCGATGGCGACAAGATCGTCGTGCTGAGCTCCGCCCAGGGCGAACACCAGCCGGGTCGCACCGATTCCATCTACGTCCACACCGTTGGTGCCTGCGACTGAGATTTGAATCGTCGCGTTAAACGCTGATTCCATAATCCTCCCATTGGTTCCCGATGGAGGATTATTGTTTTACGCGATGTCCCCGAATGATGACAACGCCGAGATTTGGCGCAAATCGCAATCATGTGGTATTCTTCCAGAGTTGCGTGCAAGCCTCGTATCCCAATTGGTAGAGGAAGCAGCCTCAAAATCTGCGCAGTGTGGGTTCGAGTCCCACCGAGGGCACGTAAGAAATCAATATCAATCCAGGCCCGGGTTGGGGCATGTTAGGCCGGCTTTGGGTGTGACAGTGGAAAGAGACCGACATGGCTGCAGAGAAGACCACGGAACCGGACGAAGTACTCACTGATGAGGAGCTCCAAGCTGCTGCGGCTCCCGAGCCGGATTCTGCCAATAATAACGAGGCACACAAGCGCACCGTCGTCGTTGCCGAAGACGAATCCGTGAACCGCATGGATTTGGTCGCCATGCTTGAGGATAACGGCTATGAGGTCGTCGGAGAGGCCGCCAACGGTGAGGAAGCCGTTGAACTGACCCGTAAGTTCCGCCCGAGCGTGGTGTGCATGGATGTCAAGATGCCTCGCATGGATGGCATCGAGGCCGCTGGCATCATCTGTGATGAGAACATCGCTCCGGTCGTCATGCTGACGGCATTCTCCCAGTCTGATTTGGTCAAAAAGGCCACGGCGCTGGCGCCATGGCGTATGTCACCAAGCCGTATGAGGAATCCAAGCTGCTGCCGGCTTTGGAAGTCGCCATGGGCCGTTTCGCCGAAATCAACGATTTGCTTGACAATGTCGAACGTAGCGAGTCCAAACTGCAGGAAACCGAGGAACAGCTGAAGAAGGCCGAAGAGCAGCTGAAGAAGGCCGAAGAAATGCTGGAGGAGCGCAAGCTCGTCGACCGCGCCAAGGGCCTGCTGATGGACAAGGCGGACTTCTCCGAACAGGGCGCTTTCCGTTGGATTCAGAAGACCTCCATGGACCAGCGCATTCCGAAGAAGCGTCTGGCCATGGCCATCATCGCCAAGTATGGCGAACAGAAGTCGGAAGCAGAGGATGAGCGCTAACACACCAACTGTGGAAGGCACTTCACGCGGAACGCTATTGGTCGTTGACGGCCATTCTTTGGCGTTCCGCGCTTTTTTTGCCTTACCCGTAGAGAATTTCAGTACATCATCAGGTCAGGCCACCAACGCGGTGCTGGGGATTCGCCACCATGCTTTCGCAGGTGATCGATGCCGAACATCCAGACCATCTTGCCGTCGCATTCGATGTGAAGGGCGGCACGTTCCGCAACCAGATGCTGCCGCAGTACAAAGGAACTCGCGACGCGGCCCCCGAGGAACTGCTCAGCCAGCTGCCATTAATCCAGCAGATGCTGACGGCCTTGGGCATCACATACATCGAAAAACCCGGTTACGAAGGTGACGATGTGATCGGCACGCTCGCCAGCATGGGCGACCAGGCAGGCTACCGCACATTGGTGCTGTCCGGCGACCGTGATGCTTTCCAGCTGATCAACGACGACATCACCGTGCTGTATCCCGGCCACCATTTCAAAGACCTCAAACATATGACCCCGGATGCCGTGCAGGAGAAATATCATGTCTCTCCCGCGCAATACCCGGATCTGGCCGCCTTGCGCGGAGAAACCGCTGACAACATCCCCGGCGTTCCCGGAGTCGGCGACGGATTCGCGGCCAAATGGATCAACCAGTACGGCGGACTTGAGCAGATCATCGAACACGCCGACGAGATCAGCGGCAAAAAAAGGCGAAGCCTGCGCGAAAACATCGAACAGGTCAAACTGAACCGTTCCGTGAACGCTTTGGTTCGTGACCTTGATCTTGGCGTGTCGGTATCCGACCTGACATTTGGACAAGTCGACGCTGGTCAACTCGACGATCTATTCACCAAGCTCGAATTCGGTGTTCGGACCAAGAATCGCGTGCTCAAAACGTTCAATGCGGACAAACCATCCGGGGACGTGCACGAATCCAGCAAGCTCGGGCTGCCACATGTCGAAGACGTCAACGATCCGCATGTGGTGGAGACATGGGTCCAAAACCATTTCCCCGTGGTGCAGGAACATCTGCACGAACGCCATGAACGCTCCTCCAACGACATTCCGGAATTCGGCTTCGAAATCGATTCTTCGACCCGTTGCACGGACAAGGTGAAACAGTCCTGGACGCTTTACGCCGAAGGCACGAGCAAACCCGGAGAAGCCTCTCTTTCGGCATTGATGATCGCCGTGCACGGCGAAGCCATTCGCATCGACGTATTCAGTCCGGATATGGTGCAATGCCTGCAAAGGCTGTTCGACCGCTATCACCATTCCATGGTCGTGCACGGTTACAAAGAACATGCGCATCTGCTGGGCAGCATCGGCGTGGAACTTCCGGAACCATTGTTCGACACCAAGCTCGCCGGATATCTTGTCCACCCGGATTTCCACGCGGACACGCTGGAACAGGCTGCGGCTCATTTCCTTGATCTGCACATCGAAGCACAAGCCGAAGCCGCGACACAGGGGACCTTGGACTTCGACGAGCCTGAGGAAAACGATTCCAAGAACGACGAGCTGATACTCACCCGCACCGCAATCGTGGGGCTTTTGGCCGAATATTTGGCCGGTGTGCTGGATAAGCGCGAACAATTCGGTCTCCTCAAATCCATTGAGCTTCCGGTCTCTCAGGTCCTGCATGGCATGGAACAGGTCGGCGCCCAAGTGGATATGACACGTCTGGTGCAGATGCGCGACCAACTTGCCGCCGACGCTGCCCAGGCACAGGAAACGGCGTGGCAGTTCGCGGGGGAGCAGGTGAACCTGCAAAGCCCAAACAGCTGCAGAAGATCCTGTTCGAAGACATGGGATTGAAACCGACGAAAAAAACCAAGTCCGGTTCATACACCACCAATGCCGCGGCATTGCAGACCTTGCGTGACCGCTCGTACGATAACGACCGCGCATGCCAGTTCCTTGACGCGTTGCTGATGCATCGTGAAAAGAACAAGCTCAAGCAGATCGTGCAGACGTTGATCGACGCCACAAACCGTCATGACGGTCGCATCCACACCACTTTCGAACAGACGGTGGCAGCCACCGGACGATTGAGCTCCGTCGATCCAAACCTGCAGAACATTCCGAACCGGGATCCCGCAGGTCGTGAGATTCGATCCGCGTTCGTGCCGGGAGAGGGCTTCGAATCGTTGCTGAGCTCCGACTACTCGCAGGTCGAACTGCGCATCATGGCCGACCTTTCCGGTGATGAGGCGTTGATAGAGGCCTTCCGCTCCGGCAAGGACTTCCATAAGTATGTGGCCAGCTTGGTCTACGGCATTCCCGTTGACGACATCACGTCCGATCAGCGTAGCCACGTCAAGGCGATGAGCTATGGACTTGCCTACGGTCTGAGCACGTATGGACTTGCCCAGCAGCTCAAGATCAAGCCCAAAGAAGCCGAATCGCTGAAAAACCAGTATTTCGCCACTTTTGGCAAAGTCCATGAATACCTTGAATCGCTTGTCTCGTCCGCACGCGAAAAAGGATATACCGAAACCATTTTCGGAAGGCGCAGGTATTTCCCCGGTCTCAAATCGCCGAACCGTGCCGTGAGGGACGCGGCCGAACGCGCCGCGTTGAACGCGCCTATCCAAGGCTCGGCGGCGGACATCATGAAAATCGCCATGATTCGTGCGTATGACGCACTGCAGGAAGCGAACCTTGGAAGTCGCCTCATACTGCAGATTCATGATGAACTTGTGGTGGAGATCGCGCCCGGTGAGGAGAAGCAGGCCACCGCGCTGGTGAAGGATGCCATGGAGCATGCCGTCACCATGGCCGTTCCGTTGGACGTATCGACGGGCATCGGTTCCGATTGGCAATTGGCGGCCCACTGATCCGTTCCCGTCGGATAATCGAAGGCTGATTAAAAAAGAAAGAAGGAAGATTGTGGCAACGCTGAAGCAGGTCGTGGATGTGCTTGAAACGCTGTATCCGCTGCGATACGCGGAACAATGGGATGAGCCGGGACTCATCGTGGGAGACCTTCGCCACGACGTGCGCAACATCGCGTTCGCGGCGGACCCATCCATGGCGGTGATCGACCAGCTATCGCCGGAGGCATCGACCTGCTGATCTGCCACCATCCGCTGTTCTTCCGTTCCGTGCATGCGGTCTCCGGACTAGGATTCCGTGGTGAGATCGTCCGGAAGCTCAACCTCGCCGGTTGCGCGCTGTGGGTTGGGCACACCAATGCCGATGCCTCCTACCGAGGAGTCAGCATGGCCGCCGCCGACGCGTTCGGCCTGATCGAACAGCGTCCGCTGGTACCCATCGAAGATCCGAAAGCCGAACATCCGGTCGGATTGGGCCGTGTCGGCCGGTTGCAGGAGCCGATCGCATTGCGTGATTTCGCCCGTCGTGTGGCCGACGCGCTGCCATACACCGAACTTGGCGTGCAGGTGTGCGGCGACCTTGACGCGACGATCGGCACGGTGGCGGTATTGCCGGGCTCGGGCGATTCCCTGTTCGATGAAGTGCGTGCCGCAGGCGTCGATGTGTATGTGACCAGCGATCTGCGCCATCATCCGGTGACCGATGCCATCGAGCAGGCGCGCTATGAGGCGTCCATGCGTGCCGCGGACATCGAACTCGGCCGAGGCGACGCCACTGTTCGTCCGATGTTCATCAACACGCCACACAGCGCCATCGAATCCATATGGTTCCAATACGCCATGGGCGATGTGCCTCGTGCCGTATCTGAGGCGACCGGAGACATCCCCACCGTCCGCTGGATTTCCATGAACACCGATCCCTGGAATCTGGTACTGCCGTCCTGCGGGCAGGAACGCTGAACGACGATGTCCGATACGACCAGCATGGATATGTCGCTGAACGAATCCAGCGATGGCGTGGACATGACCAGACCGGCCACAGTACTCAGCAGAGAGCACGTGTATCAAGGCGCGATTTTCGGCGTGGAGGACATGCGTATCGCGTTGCAGACACGAGACGGCGGACAAACCGTGATCCGCAGACAGGTGATGCGGCACGCGCCCTGTGTGGTCATGCTGGTGCATGACTGCGCGCAGGATTTGTACTTGGTCGAACGAGAATACCGTGTCGGCTGCGACGCCTTCGCCTACGGTCTGCCGGCAGGACTCATCGATGACGGGGAAGACGTCGATGCGGCCGCATTGCGTGAGCTGCGCGAAGAGACCGGCGTCGAGCCAATCGACGAAAACAGTTGCGATATCGACCATGTCGGGCAATTCTATTCATCCGAAGGCATGACCGACGAACTGGCCAACATCATGGTGGTGCACCTGCGCCACTGGCAGGCCGTCGAACGGCATTTCGACGCCGACGAGCATGTCGAATCTGCTTGGATCCCGTGGAAGCAGCTACGAGACACGCACATCACGGCCTCCAATTCGGAGATCGCCATTTTGCATGAGCAAATTCGCAGAATGCGGCAACAATAGCGGCCTGCAGGTTTCGAATTGTAAAAACAATCGCCGGAATAAACGAAATAACGAATTCAACTCGCAAAACGTGCGATACTTGAATTATGCAAATCAGACCTGGATCGATGTATCCACTCGGTGCGAGCTACGACGCGCCGGCGTGAATTTCGCCCTCTTCTCTCAAGTGGCCCAGAAAGTCGAGCTTTGTCTTTTCGATGAGGAAGACCGTGAGACCCGAGTGGAAATGACGGAGCAGAACTCCTACGTATGGCATAACTATCTGCCGGGAATACAACCCGGGCAACGGTACGGCTATCGTGTGTACGGTCCGTATGATCCAGCAAAGGGCCTGCGGTGCAACCCGAACAAGTTGCTGCTCGACCCGTACGCAAAAGCCATCGAGGGAAACATCGACGGTGACGAAAGCCTCTATTCGTATTGGTTCAAAAGCCCTGAGGACGTCACCAGCATGAATACGCTGGATTCCGCGCCGCATACCATGAAATCGGCCGTGGTCAATCCGTATTTCGACTGGGGCAACGACCAACATCCGAACATCTCCTACCATGATTCGGTAATCTACGAAGCCCATGTGCGTGGCATGACCAATCTCAACCTGGACGTGCCGCCGGACATCCGTGGAACCTACGCGGGCCTCGCATATCCATCGGTCATCGAATATCTGAGGAAGCTCGGCGTCACCGCCATCGAACTTATGCCGATCCACCAGTTCGTCAACGACAGCTTCCTGCAGGAAAAAGGCCTGAGCAACTACTGGGGCTACAACACCATCGGCTTCTTCGCGCCTCATAACGCGTACTCAAGCTCCGGACAACGCGGCGAGCAGGTCAACGAATTCAAATCCATGGTCAAGGCCTACCATCGCGCCGGCATGGAAGTGATCCTCGACGTGGTGTACAACCACACCGCCGAAGGCAACAACCTCGGCCCGACCCTAAGCTTCAAAGGCATCGACAACGGTGCCTACTACCGTCTGGTCGACAACGACCGACGCCACTACTTCGACACGACCGGCACCGGCAACTCCCTGCTGATGCGCTCGCCGCACGCGCTGCAGCTCATCACGGACAGCCTGCGCTACTGGGTCACCGAAATGCATGTCGATGGTTTCCGATTCGATCTTGCGGCCACGCTGGCCCGCCAGTTCCAGGAAGTCGACAAGCTGTCCGCCTTCTTCGACATCGTCGAACAGGATCCGGTCATCTCCCGTGTCAAGCTCATCGCCGAACCTTGGGATTTGGGTTCCGGCGGCTATCAGGTGGGCGGCTTCCCGTCCAGCTGGTCCGAATGGAACGGCCGCTACCGTGATTGCGTGCGTGACTTCTGGCGTTCGCAACCATCGACGCTACCGGAATTCGCCAGCCGTCTGATGGGCAGCTCCGACCTGTATCAGATGAACGGCCGCCGTCCGGTGGCTTCCGTGAACTTCATCACCGCACATGATGGCTTCACCATGAACGATTTGGTGAGCTACAACGAGAAGCATAACGATGCCAACGGCGAAGGCAATAGGGATGGCGAAAGCAACAACCGTTCCTGGAACTGCGGTGTCGAAGGCCCGACCACCATCAAGGACGTCAACGACCTGCGGCAACAGCAGATGCGCAACATGTTCGCGACGCTGCTGTGCAGTCAGGGCATTCCGATGATCTGCGGCGGCGATGAGGTGGCACGCACGCAACAGGGCAACAACAATGCCTATTGCCAGGACAACGCCATTTCATGGACCAATTGGGATCTTGACGATAGTCAGAAGGATCTGCTTGAGTTCGTTTCGAAGCTGATTCATCTGCGACTCGAGCACCCGGTGCTTCACCGTCGTCGTTTCTTCACCGGCCGCGAGCCAGGAGACCCGGACGATAAGATTCCGCAGGTCGAATGGATGGACCACACCGGTTCCATCATGGACATGGAAGATTGGTCCAACACCCACGCGTTCTCGGTGATGATCTATCTGAACGGTTCCGATATTCCGGAAGCCGACTGGTATGGCAACCAGATGGTGGACAATAACTTCATCCTGATTTTCAACGCGCATTACGAGCCGATTATGTTCACCTTGCCGGACGAGCGGTATGGCAAGAAATGGCGTCTGGTCGTCGACACGCATAATCCGAAGGTCCGGAACTCAACTATGAGGCCGGCTTCGCGATCACGGCGCAGTCGAGAAGCTTCCTGTTGCTGATGAGCGATAGAAAGCCCACCACAAAGAACTACGATTTCTGATAGCCATGAGAACAGGCGAGGTGCCATCCGTACGGGTGACACCTCGCCGTATTGTTTGTGGACTGTGCTCGTGAACCGTTACGAGAATTAGACTTCCGACGAGAGTCGGGAAACGGTTCCAGGAACGGTTTCGCTGACCTCCGCAAGATTCTCGACGGATTCTGGCCGCTTGGTTTGCGCCAGAATAAGCTGCGTCTGCACACGATCGGATTCGATGGCCGCAATCTGCCGTGAAAAGATGATGAACCAGCCAGAAACATCATGCCGGCAAGAGCCTCGACGTTCGTCAACGTGTTACGCCCCGCCAACCACTGGAACCCGGCAAGAGCCCGATCACGATAGCTAGGTCTGAAATCACATATACTACTTTTGAAAGCTGCGGGGCCAGCCAAGGCAGCGCGATCATCAGCACGCTCATCAGGCAGGGAAGACCGCGGGCGAATACGTTGTGCAGAATCGGATGCGGCGTGTAACGGAACATGCCGATGCCGATGAAGGCGATGCCTGCGAGCGTCAGCATGGTCGATAGCAGAAGAATCCGCGCCTTGAAGTGTTTGGGAGCTTCTTTTTCATCGCTTGCAGACAGATACTGCATCTGCAGACGGTGCGTGGTGATGAGCTCCGAAATCGCGAAATAGCTGATGATGACGATGCAGACGCCGGCCAACATCAATGTCGAATTGAACATACGAGCAGCAAAAGTGGTTCGATCGCCCAATTGGGAGAAATTGTTGTTGTACCAGTATGGATCATCGGACGTCAATCCTGCGATGCTGACACCGGAAACCACGAAGAACGGCAACAAGGATGCGATGGTCTTGGCATTCATGAGTTCCGCCTGTACGAACGTGACATAGCCTACGACCCCCGAGATCGCGGCGCAGAGCGCAGTCAGATAGCCTTTTAACGTGCGCAACCCCATCATGTTGCTGGCAATGGAAAGCAGCATGAACGCCGTGACGAAAATGGTCGACGCGTAGACCACGGACAAAGCGAGTATCTCGAAGATACGGCGAATAGGAATGGTCCAGCCATGTTTCAACGTCATCGACCTGGAGTTGCGCGCATACCCCAAGGTGAACGAGATGACTCCACATCCCGCGGTGATTCCGGCACACACGGTGAACAGGCGTTGGGTGACACGCCAGATGGCGGGAGCGAATTGCAGATATAGGTCCATGGCGATCCATGCAAGAGTGGCGCATGCATGAAGGAAATGATGCCTGAAGCCTCGGCTTGCTGATGACGTCCCATGCGCGTTCCCTCCAGTATTTGCCATTCTAGCCTGTCGTTGTCCTACCATACGCTACAATGGAAACTCGTGTTCACCTGCCACGTGCGGGAGTGCATGAACGGGCTGTAGCGCAGTTTGGTAGCGCGTCTGCTTTGGGAGCAGAATGTCGCAGGTTCAAATCCTGTCAGCCCGACAACGAAAGTAATGTCCTCCGCAATCGGATAGATTGCGGAGGACATTTAGTTATATACGCGATCGCATCAGTCCTGAATGACGGTGCCGACAATGCCGGAGACGATGGCCATAATCAGCGATCCGATTACGGACCACCAGAATCCATCGATGGTTACTCCCACGTCGAACAGGCTTATGGCCAGCCAAGACGCAAGCTCCATGAACAGCCAGTTGATGATTAACGCGATTAGTCCGAACGAGAGAATCGAAAATGGCAATGCGATGGTGTGCACGATCGGTTTGATCGACGCGTTGATCAACGCAAGGAACAACGCGAACGCGCCGATGCCGAGAATGGGTGGTTCGCCAACGGCGTGCATGCCGGGAAGCAGTGTGACCATGACCCCGGCCGCAATGGTCAAAACCAACCAACGTGAAATGAAATGCTCCATGACAGCATCGTATTACATTGCGTTGTCTTATGAAAAAGGAATGTATTTGTGGAACATGCCAGGAAGACGACCTATGCGAGACGGGCGCGGCGTTTTCCACATGGTTTGGTTACCATGAACCATATGGAAGCACTTCATGAGAACCTGTGGCCGGCACCGTATGCCGGCAAACCGTTGAACGCCACTGTGGTGGTACCGGGCAGCAAATCACTGTCGAACCGTTATCTCATTCTCGCGGCGCTCGGACATCGACCCGTGCGATTGGTCGGTCTATTGCGTTCACGTGACACCGAGTTGATGATGGACGCGTTGCGCGCGTTGGGAGTGCGCTGCGAAATCGACGAGCAGGTTGACACCACGGTTACAGTGGTGCCGCCGTCCGACGGCCGGTTCCACGGTGGTACGAAGGTGTTCTGCGGTCTTGCGGGAACGGTGATGCGCTTTGTGCCCGGTCTTGCCATGTTCGCGGACGGTCCTGTGGCTTTCGACGGTGACGAGCAGGCGTACGCGCGTCCGATGAAGCCGGTGTTGGACGGTCTTGAACAGTTGGGGGCATGTATCGAATACCACGGCGAGGAAGGTCGACTGCCATTTACAATCACTCCACCTCAAACGGTGAGCCAGTGCGCTGAGCCGAGCATGGTCAGCATTGATTCTTCGGGATCCTCGCAGTTCATTTCAGGACTATTGCTCATCGGCTCTCGAGTGCCAGGCGGTTTGGAACTGCATCACACGGGGGAGAAGACGCCGAGTTTGCCGCATATTCGCATGACCGTGGCCGATCTGCATGGTTCCGGCGTGCGTGTCAACGCAGACGAACACGCTCGCGTGTGGACCGTGCAGCCGGGAGCCGTGCAGTTGCCCGAAACTGTGACGGTCGAACCTGACCTGTCGAATGCCGCCCCGTTCCTTGGCGCAGCGCTCATCGCCGGAGGAACCGTGCGCGTACCTCATTGGCCGGAATCCACTACGCAACCCGGAGGCATGCTTCCGGGATATTTGGAACGTATGGGAGCGAGATCAGCTTCCCGGTGATTGACGACGTCCGGTACTGCGAAGTGACCGGCAACGGTCATGTCAGCGGCCTAGGTGATTTCGACTTGACGGCGGCAGGTGAGATCGCGCCGTCGCTTGCAGCGATTCTGGTTTTTGCGGACAAGCTACCCGCATGATCGGCATCGGTCATTTACGAGGGCATGAGACGAACCGTCTGGAGGCTTTGGCCAACGAGATTACGCGCGTTGGGGGAGCTGCCCACGAACTGCCCGATGGATTGGAGATAACCCCTGTGTCGGCGAATCGTCTTAGACCATCCGTGATGGAGACTTATGCCGATCATCGTATGGCCACATTCGCGGCGATGCTTGGCTACGCATCAAAGGCATCCAAGTGAAGAACGTCGCCACGACGGCGAAAACCCTACCGAATTTCGTGGATCTGTGGAATGACATGCTTGTTTGACGGATATGCAAAAGTGACGTCGGGGGACGTTCGGTCCGTCTGACGAGAGCGGACTTGTTTCCGTAACATAGCGGAAGGGGCTTTCCACAAGAATAGTTTGTGGAAAGCCCCTTCCGCTATGCGTCAAGCCTGCGGGCTCACTCCCATTCGATGGTTGCCGGCGGCTTGGAAGTGCAGTCAAGCACCACGCGGTTGATCTGACGGCATTCGTTGGTAATACGCGTCGAGATGGTGGCGAGCACGTCGTACGGGATACGCGACCAGTCGGCGGTCATGGCGTCTTCGGACGACACCGGACGCAACACGATCGGCGAGCGTAGGTGCGTTCGTCACCCTGCACGCCCACGGAATGCACGTCGGCAAGCAGCACGACCGGGCACTGCCAGATGTCGCGGTCGAGGCCGGCCTTGGAAAGCTCCTCACGTGCGATGGCATCAGCTTCGCGCAACAGGTCAAGACGTTCCTTGGTGATTTCGCCGATGATGCGGATGCCGAGACCCGGACCCGGGAATGGCTGACGCCAGACAATCTCATCCGGCAGACCGAGTTCGGTGCCAATGGCGCGCACCTCATCCTTGAACAGGGTGCGCAGCGGCTCGATGAGCTGGAATTTGATGTCCTTCGGCAGGCCGCCCACATTGTGGTGCGATTTGATGTTGGCCGCGCCATCGCCGCCGCCGGACTCTACGACGTCCGGATACAGCGTGCCCTGCACGAGGAATTTGACTTCCTTGCCGGAGGCACCGGCCTCTTCGATGACCTGACGCTGCGCCTTCTCAAAAGTGCGGATGAACTTCTCTCCGATGATCTTGCGCTTCTTCTCCGGCTCGCTCACGCCCTTCAATGCGGTGAGGAAGTCTTCGGAGGCGTCCACGGCGATGAGCTTGATGCCGGTGGCCTCGACGAATCATGCTTGACCTGCTCGGCCTCGCCCTTGCGCAGCAGACCGTGGTCCACGAACACGCAGGTGAGCTGCTCGCCGATGGCCTTATGCACCAGAGCCGCCGCGACGGCGGAGTCGACGCCGCCGGACAGGCCGCAAATCACCTGGGCGTCGCCGACCTTCTCGCGGATTTTCTTGACCTGGTCCTCGATGATGTTGGACGCGTTCCAGTTATCGCCGAGGCCGGCGCACTTGTGCAGGAAGTTCTCGATGAGCTTCTGGCCCATCGGAGTGTGCTTGACTTCCGGATGCCACTGCACGCCGTACAGTTTGCGGGACTCGTCCTGCATGGCGGCGACCGGTGCGCCTTCGGTGTGGGCGAGCACTTCGAAGCCTTCCGGCGCGGTCTTGACGGCCACGCCATGGCTCATCCACGTGCTTTGCTCTGCGGGAGAGCCGTCGAGCAGACCCTCCGCCTTGTCGATGGTGGTTTCCGTTTTGCCGTATTCGCCCAGGGCGGCCTTGTCGACATCCGCGCCCAACGCGTATGCCATGGCTTGGAAGCCGTAGCAGATGCCGAGCACCGGAACGCCCGCGTCGAACAGCTTCTTGTCGACGCGCGGAGCGCCCGGTTCGAACACGGAAGCGGGGCCACCGGACAGGATGATGGCCTGCGGATCCTTGGCCAGCATCTCATCGACCGGCATGGAATGCGGCACGAGCTCCGAATAAACATTGGCCTCACGCACGCGACGTGCGATCAGCTGGGCGTACTGGGCTCCGAAATCGACAACGAGCACAGGACCTGCAGCCATAACACTCTCCCTTTAATATGAGGTATCAAGAAACGAACAATACTAACTGCTCTATTGTGACGTTGCAAGGAGACATTGGAAACACGTGAACGGAGAATGAACGAATCTCACAATTGCTTACTCCCACCTACTCAACACGCCGCGTGTGTATCTAGGGAAACGAACGTGGGAAACATGTGTTAACCGACTAAAAACGTTGATTTTGAGCCGTTTTTCAATCTTTTTGATAGAGTGTGAAGTACGCACAAAAATCCCGATAAAAGCACACATTTGCGTACAGAAAAATAACAATTGAACACACAGTCGCAAAAAAACAGCAAAAAGTCGAACCGCGCTCGTAATATGTGCAAGTGACTGGAAATGAGGCATACCGCGTAACCGCAAGGTTTTAGGCATGGCTCATGACCTAAGGAAATAAACAATCGCACATCACAGTGCAGGAGTACAGGAGTACACATGACGAGTCCTGTTATTGGCACCCCTTGGAAGAAGCTGAACGCTCCGGTTTCCGAGGAAGCTATCGAAGGCGTGGATAAGTACTGGCGCGCAGCCAACTACCTCTCCATCGGCCAGATCTATCTGCGTAGCAACCCGCTGATGAAGAAGCCTTTCACCCGCGAAGACGTCAAGCACCGTCTGGTCGGTCACTGGGGCACCACCCCGGGCCTGAACTTCCTCATCGGCCACATCAACCGTCTCATTGCTGATCACCAGCAGAACACTGTGATCATCATGGGCCCGGGCCACGGCGGCCCGGCTGGTACCGCTCAGTCCTACCTGGACGGCACCTACACCGAGTACTTCCCGAACATCACCAAGGATGAGGCTGGCCTGCAGAAGTTCTTCCGCCAGTTCTCCTACCCGGGTGGCATCCCGTCCCACTACGCTCCGGAAACCCCGGGCTCCATCCACGAAGGCGGCGAGCTGGGTTACGCCCTGTCCCACGCCTACGGCGCTGTGATGAACAACCCGAGCCTGTTCGTCCCGGCCATCGTCGGCGACGGCGAAGCTGAGACCGGCCCGCTGGCCACCGGCTGGCAGTCCAACAAGCTCATCAACCCGCGCACCGACGGTATCGTGCTGCCGATCCTGCACCTCAACGGCTACAAGATCGCCAACCCGACCATCCTGTCCCGCATCTCCGACGAAGAGCTCCACGAGTTCTTCCACGGCATGGGCTATGAGCCGTACGAGTTCGTCGCTGGCTTCGACAACGAGGATCACCTGTCGATCCACCGTCGTTTCGCCGAGCTGTTCGAGACCGTCTTCGACGAGATCTGCGACATCAAGGCCGCCGCTCAGACCGACGACATGACTCGTCCGTTCTACCCGATGATCATCTTCCGTACCCGAAGCTGGACCTGCCCGAAGTTCATCGACGGCAAGAAGACCGAGCTCCTGGCGTTCCCACCAGGTGCCGCTGGCTTCCGCCCGCGATACCGAGGCCCACTTCGAGGTCCTCAAGAACTGGCTCGAGTCCTACAAGCCGGAAGAGCTGTTCGACGAGAACGGCGCCGTGAAGCCGGAAGTCACCGCCTTCATGCCGACCGGCGAACTGCGCATCGGTGAGAACCCGAACGCCAACGGTGGCCGCATCCGCGAAGAGCTGAAGCTGCCGAAGCTGGAAGACTACGAGGTCAAGGAAGTCGCCGAGTACGGCCACGGCTGGGGCCAGCTCGAGGCCACCCGTCGTCTGGGCGTCTACACCCGCGACATCATCAAGAACAACCCGGACTCCTTCCGTATCTTCGGACCGGATGAGACCGCTTCTAACCGTCTGCAGGCCGCTTACGACGTCACCAACAAGCAGTGGGACGCCGGCTACCTGTCCGCTCAGGTCGACGAGCACATGGCTGTCACCGGCCAGGTCACCGAGCAGCTTTCCGAGCACCAGATGGAAGGCTTCCTCGAGGGCTACCTGCTGACCGGCCGTCACGGCATCTGGAGCTCCTATGAGTCCTTCGTGCACGTGATCGACTCCATGCTGAACCAGCACGCCAAGTGGCTCGAGGCTACCGTCCGCGAGATTCCGTGGCGCAAGCCGATCTCCTCCATGAACCTGCTCGTCTCCTCCACGTGTGGCGTCAGGATCACAACGGCTTCTCCCACCAGGATCCGGGTGTCACCTCCGTCCTGCTGAACAAGTGCTTCAACAACGATCACGTGATCGGCATCTACTTCCCGGTGGATTCCAACATGCTGCTCGCTGTGGCTGAGAAGTGCTACAAGTCCACCAACAAGATCAACGCCATCATCGCCGGCAAGCAGCCGGCCGCCACCTGGCTGACCCTGGACGAAGCTCGCGCCGAGCTCGAGAAGGGTGCTGCCGAGTGGAAGTGGGCTTCCAACGTGAAGTCCAACGATGAGGCTCAGATCGTGCTCGCCGCCACCGGTGATGTTCCGACTCAGGAAATCATGGCCGCTGCCGACAAGCTGGACGCCATGGGCATCAAGTTCAAGGTCGTCAACGTGGTTGACCTGGTCAAGCTGCAGTCCGCCAAGGAGAACAACGAGGCCCTCTCCGATGAGGAGTTCGCTGAGCTGTTCACCGAGGACAAGCCGGTCCTGTTCGCTTACCACTCCTATGCCCGCGACGTGCGTGGTCTGATCTACGATCGCCCGAACCACGACAACTTCAACGTTCACGGCTACGAGGAACAGGGCTCCACCACCACCCCGTACGACATGGTTCGCGTGAACAACATCGATCGCTACGAGCTCCAGGCTGAAGCTCTGCGCATGATCGACGCTGACAAGTACGCCGACAAGATCAACGAGCTCGAGGCCTTCCGTCAGGAAGCCTTCCAGTTCGCTGTCGACAACGGCTACGATCACCCGGATTACACCGACTGGGTCTACTCCGGTGTCAACACCAACAAGCAGGGTGCTGTCTCCGCTACCGCCGCAACCGCTGGCGATAACGAGTGAGCTAGGCTATTTGGCTGATTGCTTGATAAAAGCCCCAAGGGATTGTTCCCTTGGGGCTTTTTCGTATTACGGTGCGATATGCTTGGCTTAAAACAGCAAAACCGCTAGCGCGTGTCAGTTACCGTTTGCACATTACAATTGCTCATTGTGCGAACGATGTGGTATCGCACCCGAATAATGTGAAGTACATAGGAGACACCGTGAGTTTTACCAGCGTCACCATCATCAGTCCCGAAGCGGCTAACGGCCGTAATGTTGTCGCCCTTGGAGTCACCAAGCACTTGCCGCAGCCGGCAAGACCGGAGTGTTCCGTCCGGCGGTCTGCAGAAAAGACACCTTCACGGACGTGCTGATCGAAGCTTCCAATGCCGGTTTGAGCCGGGAACAGTCCGTCGGCGTGTGCCCCAAGCGCGCTCGTAACGATAAGGAAGGTTCGCGGGCGGATATCGTTGCGGCCTACACCCAAGCCGTAGAAACAGCCCGACCGGATGCCATGGTGATTGTCGGCACCGACAGGTCAGCAGTCAATGATCCCGCGATGTTCTCTTTCAACGCTGACTTCGCGGCAGACCTCCAATCGCCGGTCCTGCTGGCCGTATGCACTATCGAACGCACACCGGAACAAGTCAAAAGCACGGTTGAGGCATCCACCAAGGTCATCGAAGACGCCGGGAGCAAAGTCGTCGGCGTGTTCATTACTGGGTGTGACGACACGCAGCCGGATCCGCTCAAAGCATGCTTCGTCGACTACCCGGTGCCGGTGTGGACGCTACCTGCCGTCGATTTCAACGACGATGACGCCATCAGCAAGGCAGACGAAGCGTTCGCGACGAACGTCGACGCGCGGAACTGACCGCGGCACTCGAATCGCCATTCGACGCCCCGACCACACCCTATGCTTTCCAATACGGTCTGCTGGGCAAGGCGAAGGCGGACAAGAAGACCATCGTGCTGCCGGAGGGCAACGAGGATCGCATCATCAAAGCCGCCGATTATCTGCTGGAACGCGACATCGTCGATCTGATCATCGTCGGAGACGAAAACGCCATTCTCGCCCGTGGTCAGGAATTGGGATTGAAATCGCTTGGCAAGGCGAAATTCCAAGCCAAGGATGATGAAACGGTGTTGGAACCCATGGTGGCGAAGCTGTGCGAGCTGCGCGCCAAGAAAGGCATGACCGAAGAGCAGGCGCGCAAACAGCTGGCCGATGACAGCTATTTCGGCACCATGCTTGTGGTGATGGGCATGGCGGACGGCCTCGTGTCCGGTTCCGTCAACTCCACGGCCAATACCGTGCGTCCGGCCCTGCAGGTCATCAAGACCAAGCCAGGAACATCGTTGGTATCCGGAGCGTTCCTGATGTGTTTCAAGGACCATGTCGCCGTGTTCGCCGACTGTGCCATCAACCTTAACCCCAATGCCGAGCAGCTCGCCGAAATCGCGATCCAATCCGCCGAAACGGCCAAGCGTTCGGCCTTGAACCGAAGGTGGGCATGCTGTCCTATTCCACGCTGGGCTCCGGAAAAGGACCCGACGTCGACCTCGTCGAGGAAGCCACCACCATCGTCAAAGACAAGGCTCCCGACCTTGCGGTGGTCGGATCGATCCAGTTCGACGCGGCATGGTCTCCGACCGTGGCCGCGACCAAAGCCAAGGGCGATCCGGTGGCGGGCCATGTCAATGTGTTCGTATTCCCGGATCTGTGCGCGGGCAACATCGCATACAAGGCGGTACAGCGTTCCTCGGGAGCGGCCGCCGTCGGGCCGGTGCTGCAGGGTCTCAACCGCCCGGTGAACGATCTGAGCCGTGGCGCCACGGTCCAGGACATCATCAACACCATCGCCCTGACCGCCATCGAAGCCCAGTAATCGGGCATTTTGTAGCAAGCAACGAGTAATCTAAGGTTTTGGAAAGTCGCGTAAGCGGCACATCGATTAACACATGGAGGATGCCCACAATGGCGAAAACCGTCCTTGTCATCAATTCCGGTTCCAGCTCTATCAAGTATCAGCTGGTTGATCTTGAAACCGGCGAAGGTATCGCTTCCGGTCTGGTCGAGAAGATCGGCGAGCCGGTTGACGGTCATTACAAGCACGAGTACAACGGCGAGAAGCATGAGCTCGAAGAGCCGATTCACGACCATGAGCAGGGTCTGAAGCGCGTGCTCGGCTTCTTCGACGAGTTCGGCCCGAAGCTCGCCGACGCAGGCATCGTGCCGTCGGCCATCGCGTGGTGCAGGGTGGTTCCATTTTCCCGAAGCCGGCTCTGGTCAACGACAAGACCATCGGCCAGGTCAAGGACCTCGCCGTGCTCGCCCCGCTGCACAACGGTCCGGAGGCCAAGGGCGCTGAGGTCATGCGCTCCCTGCTGCCGGATGTTCCGCAGATCTTCGTGTTCGATTCCTCCTTCTTCTTCCAGCTGCCGAAGGCTTCCAGCACCTACGCGCTGAACAAGGAAGTCGCCCAGCAGTACCACATCCGCCGTTACGGCGCCCATGGCACCTCCCACGAGTTCATCTCCTCCGTCGTGCCGTCCGTCATCGGCAAGCCGGCCGAAGGCTCAAGCAGATCGTGCTGCACATCGGCAACGGTGCTTCCGCCTCCGCCGAAATCTCCGGCAAGCCGGTTGAGACCTCCATGGGTCTGACCCCGCTGGAAGGCCTCGTGATGGGTGGCCGTACCGGCGACATCGATCCGGCCGTCGTCTTCCACCTGATTCGCAACGCCCACATGAGCGTGGACGAACTGGACACCCTGTTCAACAAGCGTTCCGGCATGATGGGTCTGACCGGCTTCGGCGACCTGCGTGAAGTGCATCGTCTGGTCGAAGAGGGCAACGAGGACGCCAAGCTGGCTCTCGACATCTACGTGCACCGCATCGTCGGCTACATCGGCAACTACACCGCTCAGATGGGTGGCGTCGACGTGATCACCTTCACCGCAGGCGTTGGCGAGAACGATGACGTCGTGCGCAAGATGGTCTGCGACAAGCTCGCTCCGTTCGGCGTCAAGCTGGATGAGGAGAAGAACGCGACCCGTTCCAAGGAACCGCGCATCATCTCCACCCCGGATTCCGCAGTCACCATCTGCGTCATCCCGACCAACGAGGAGCTGGCCATCGCCCGCAAGTCCGCCGCCATCGCAGAAGAAGGCAAGGACTCCTACGGCAACGTCTTCTCCAAGTGAGTGACGTGTCACGTTTCGGCTGGTAGAGGAACGTGACGGCAAACGGTATGAATCTGCGCCGCCGTGCTGATAATCGATATCATCGGTCAATCAGGCACGGCGGCGCAGTGCGTTGGGCCCCCTTTTCCGCGATTCGCAAGGGATTGCTTGGTAGTACGATACGACAGGTTGCACTGTACCGTGCAATGATGTAAGAGAGAACGGTTGGTTATTCGTGGCTGCTAAACGACGTTTCGTCGGTTTGGACGGGCTTAAAGGCATAGCCTTATTGCGATTGTGCTGTATCACTGCGATGAGCTTTCGCTTCAAGGCGGGTTTTTCGGTGTGGATGTGTTCTTCACCATCTCCGGTTTCCTGATTTTCTCATCGCTGCTCAATCGTATCGATTCAGGTAAAGGCTTGGAACTGGGGGAGTACTTCCTCAAACGGTTCCGCCGGATTTATCCCGCGCTGTTTGCTCTTATCCCGATCTCGGTGACGTTGGCATGGCTGGTGAACCGCGACATGCTTGTCGGCATCCGGAACCAGATCATGACCGTGCTTCTGGGATGCTACAACTGGTATGCCATCAGCAGCGGAGCCAGCTATTTCTCCCAGATGAACCCTGACATATTCCGTCACCTATGGTTCATGTCGTTGCTCATGCAGTTTTATCTGATCGCTCCATTCGTGGTTTTGCTGCTGCGAAAAATCATCATCAGATGGGCTCCGGTATGCATACTGACAGCCCTTGCCGGAGCAAGCGCGGTATCCATGGGACTGCTATACCACTCTGGCGCTGACCCCACACGTGTGTATTTCGGCACCGACACGCACGCCATGGGCCTATGGCTCGGTGCCGCGCTGGCTTGGATACTGCCGATTCTCAGACATGAGCATGGGCGAGCCAATGAATCGCGGATAATGGAACGATTCCATAAGATATGGATTCAATTCGGCGATAGTTGCCTTTGGCTCATTGCTGGCATTGCTGTGGATGATGCGGCATATCACTCAAGGCCCGGCGGCGTTCCATGGCGGTATCTTCGTCGCCTCCGTGCTTGCTGTGATGCTGATCGCAGGAACCATACCATTCGGATCCTGGATGCAGGATCTGCTTGTGTTCAAGCCGCTTGCCGCTTTGGGCCATTATTCGTATGGCATTTATCTGTGGCATTGGCCATTATGGCTGCTGCTGAGATCCCTGCTGCCCCAGTGGGGCGCATGGCATGCCGACAGGCTGCTGTCCTTCACCTTCATCCTCACCGTGCTGTTCGCGTTCGCATCTTGGCGACTGTTCGAGAAGCCAGTCGCTCGTGCGGGATTCATCGCGTTGATTCGTCCGATCAGTGGAGACGAAGCCGAGCATTGCGGCCGTCTGATATCCACGGTCGTGGTGCTGGCATGCTCATGGAGCTTCTGCGGATACGCTGTGGCGACGGCATCGGAACAAACCAGTGTGGCGCAATCCTTGGGTATCAGCGCCAGGCTGTTGCAGCAACGCAATCATGCCGCTTTGGAACGACGCCGAACACCGATGCCAAGGAAGCCACGGCATAAGATGCCGGATGGTTCGCAAATGGCCGCCATCGGAGATTCGGTGATGCTGGCGTCCAGCAAAGGATTGCAAGACACGTTCCCCAACATCATTGTGGATGCCGAAGTCTCACGGTCGATGGCGAAGGGACAGGGTCTTGTCGATCAATTGAAAGCGCAAGGAAATCTGCGCCCCTGGGTCTTGGTGGGACTTGCCACCAACTCCGTGGTGACCAATGATCAGCTTGACGATCTGCTGAATGATGTCGGCCCCGATCATGTGCTGGTGCTCATTAACGCGCACGCTCCCGTTTCATGGGTTCCCGGCACCAATGCCGTGTTGAAGCAATTCGCCGCGGCGCATTCCAACAACGTCGTACTGGTCGATTGGGACGGGACCATTTCCCAGCATGCTGACGAACTTGCCGGAGATGGCATCCATCCGGGAATGTCCAATACGATCTACGCGCAGGCGGTCAAGGATTCAATCGCCGCTTGGATCAAGCAAGGGCACTGATTGATGCGTTGACGACTTCCATACGAGGTCCGCCACATGCCGTCGCATATGAATGATCCCCATTCCGTGGAAATCGGAATGGGGATCATTCATATGCGGACGATGCCGATATTAGGGAAATCAGCCTCCTGATGCTGAGGAGCGGACAGGAAGTGCTCCTCGCTAGGCAGAACGGCGTTGAGAATCACAGCCACCACGAACGACACCGCGATGCAGTTGGAAGCGAAGATGGACTGGAACAGCGCCGGGAAGTTGGCGAAAATGTCGCCGACCTGGGTGAAACCGATGCCAATGGTTAGGCTCAACGCGGCGATGGTGATGTTGCGCTGCGTGTAACCGGCCTCGGAAATCATCTGGAATCCGGACAGGATGATATTGCCGAACATCATGATGGTGCAGCCGCCAAGCACAGCCTGCGGCAGGGAGTTGAAGACCTCTGCAACGGCCGGAACGAAGCTGGCAAGCACCAAAATCAGACCGCCGGAAAGAATCACCTTGCGGTTGACCACCTTGGTCATCGCCACCAGACCGATGTTCTGCGCAAACGAAGTCAATGGCAGGCAGCCGAACAAACCGGACACGGAGGAGATCAAACCGTCGCCGGCAATAGCTCCGGCGGTTTCCTTGTCGGTGGGTTGACGGTCGAGACCGACCTTGGTAAGCGCCGCTGTGTCGCCCAACACCTCAACCGAGGAAACGACATACAGTAGAGCGAAGGAGATAATCGCACCCGGATCAAACTCAAGCTTGAACGGCATGAAATGCGGCACCGACACGACCTGCAGATTGGTGAAACCGGAGAAATCGACCTTTCCCATGAAAATCGCGACCACATAGCCCACGACAAGGCCGAACAGCACGGAAAGCTGCTTGGCGGTGCCCTTCATGAGCAGCTGGAACGCAAGGCAAGCCACCAGCGAAATCAGCCAAGCGTCAGATTCTGCCAGCTGCCGAAATCCTTCGCGCCGGAACCGCCGCCGAAGCTCGTGGCGCCGACGGACAGGAGCGAAAAACCAATCGAGGTGACGACAATCGCGGAAACGATCGGCGGAACGAAACGACGCCAATACTTGGCCGTCAAACCAAGCACGACCTCCAACAGGCCGCCAAGCACCACGGCGCCGGCGACTGCGCCATAACCCTGATGCTGCGCGATCGACATGGCGGCCGCGACGTAGGTGAAGGAAATGCCGGTGACCATCGGCAGACGGGAACCAATCAGCCACACACCGTACAGCTGCAGGCAGGTGCCGAGACCTGCGACCAGCAGGCCGGCTGAATGATGGCGGCGGACTGCGCGGCATCCATCTTGGCGGCCGTGGCCACCAAGAAGATAGGCGCGAGATTCGCCACGAACATGGCCATGACGTGCTGCAGGCCGAACGGAATGCCCTTCCAGAACGACACCGGTGCGTCAAGACTGCTCAACGCCTCAAAAGACACGCCTTTTTTCATGTCTTTTGCCTTCGTCTTTTTTTCGGTTTTCTCTGTGTTCTTCTCTTCGCTCAACTGTTACATCCTCTCTTATAATCGTTTGAGCGTACTGAAAAAATCAGGAGCGGAATTCGATGGTGCCGTTTTCCGGATCCATCGATTCGACGATTGCCAGGGAATCGACGTCGTACCCTTCCTCACGCAGCTGGTCGCCACCGCCTTGGAAGCCCTTTTCCACTGCGATGCCGATGCCTTCCACAGTGGCTCCGGCCTCATGGCACAGCTCGATCAGGCCTTTTAACGCCTTGCCGTTGGCAAGGAAATCGTCGATCAGCAGCACGTGGTCGCCTTCATTGAGATAGCGCTTGGACACGATGACAGGGAACTCCTTCTGCTTGGTGAAGGAATACACGGTGGTCGTGTACTGGTCGCCGTCAAGATTGATGGACTGCGCCTTCTTGGCGAACACCACCGGGACATTGCCGAAATGACGGGCCACGACACAGGCGATGCCAATGCCGGAAGCCTCAATGGTCAGAATCTTATCGATGGTCTTGCCCTTGAAATGCTCGGCCCAGGCGGCGCCCATATGGTCGAACAGCTCGACATCGCACTGATGGTTGAGGAACGCGTCCACTTTCAGCACATTGCCGGGCTTGACGGTACCTTGTTGCGCAATGCGCTCTTCAAGTTCCTTCATGAAACCCCTTAATCTTGTCGGCCGCGAAAGCGGCATCAGATGATGGCATACGGCGAGCCGTATATAGGAGTTCAGCATACGCGCCTCAATTGACCGTGCGAGTCGGACCCCTGACCTGCTCATGTGATAAACATGAATGCTGCGAACAAATGTTTGAATATGAGCGTGCGCGAAGAAAAGAGGAATCGGTGGAACAGAGCATGGGACCTGTGATGTGCGATCCGCGGAGCCTGATAGAGGGACTCAACCCCCAACAGGAAGAAGCGGTGAAATACTACGGCCAGGCATTGCTCATCGGCGCCGGCGCAGGCTCAGGCAAGACCCGTGTGCTGACACGTCGCATCGCATGGCTGCTGGCGCATGGCTTCTGGGCAAGCAGCATCCTCGCCATCACCTTCACCAACAAGGCGGCCGCGGAAATGCGTGAACGTCTCGTGACTTTGGTCGGGCCGGAAGCCGAACATATGTGGATCTCCACCTTCCACTCCGCCTGCGTACGCATCCTACGCCGCGACGGCAAGGAAATCGGCCTTAAATCGGGCTTCTCGATTTACGACACCGCGGACAGCGAGCGACTGGTCAAACTGATCGCAGCCGACCTGAACATCGATACGAAGCGGTATACGCCACGCATGCTGCTGGGCAAGATATCCGACTGCAAGAACGCGTTGGTTTCCTGGAAAGACCAGCTGAAAAAAGCGAACTGCGATTACATCCCGGGACAGCGCGGATACCAGGTGAGCGCCGGCGACGTCGACGAACTGGTCGCCGTCGTCTACGCCGAATACCAGCATCGTCTGGCGCTCGCCAACGCAGTCGACTTCGACGATTTGATCATGCGCACCGTAGAATTGCTCCAAACCTGCCCGCAGGTGAGCGAATACTATCGGCACAGGTTCCGTTACATCTTCGTGGACGAGTATCAAGACACCAACCATGCCCAATATGTGCTCGTACGTGAATTGTCCGGCATCGATTCGGACGAACAGCCCGACCCGCAGGCGAGGGGAGCGGGCCGTGTGGGACCGAGCTGGATTACCGTGGTGGGTGATTCCGACCAATCCATCTACGCGTTCCGAGGTGCGGACATCCGTAACATCCAAGACTTCGAACAGGATTTCCCGAACGCCAAAACCATCATGCTCGAACAGAACTACCGTTCGACGCAGACCATCCTCGACGCGGCGAACGCGGTGATCGCGAAAAACGAAAACCGCAAGCCGAAGAAACTGTGGACGGCGCTTGGTCAAGGCGACAAAATCGTCGGCTATGCCGCCGACAACGCACAGCAGGAAGCCGGATGGATAGCGAACGAAATCGCACGAATCTACACCGAGGAAGACGTCGCTTACCGTGACATCGCCATCATGTACCGAGCCAACGCGCAGTCACGTTCGCTGGAAGAGGCCATGATCAACGCCAATCTGCCGTATCAGCTGGTCGGCGGCACCAAATTCTATGAACGTAGGGAAGTCAAGGACGCCATCGCGTATTTGCAGGCCATCGTGAATCCCGCGGATAATGTGAACGTGCGGCGTATCCTCAATGTGCCTAAACGAGGACTCGGCGCACGCGCGGAGGGATTGGTGGCCGGCTACGCGGACGCGCATGGCCTCACGTTCTTCGAATCCATTGAACATATGGACCAGATTGAAGGCATGACAGGCCGTACCACCAAACCGTTGGGCGCATTCCGTGATCTGATGCACGAGCTGGCCGATTTCGCCAAGGAACATGATTCGAAACCATCCGAAGTGGTGGCCGAAGTATTGGATAAAAGCGGTCTTCTGGAGGAATTGCAACGTTCCGAGGATCCGCAGGATGCTTCGCGTGTGGACAATCTTTCCCAGTTGCAGTCCGTGGCCGCCGAATTCGAACAGAACACGCCGGATGCCACGTTGGCCGGTTTTCTGGAGACCACGGCATTGGTCGCCGACTCGGATCAGTTGCCGGGAGAGGGCGAGGATTCCGGCAAGGTCACGATGATGACCTTGCATACGGCCAAAGGTTTGGAATATCCGTATGTGTTTCTTACGGGTATGGAACAGGGTACGTTCCCGCACCAGCGTGCCATGGAGGACACCAGCGAGCTGTCCGAGGAGCGTCGTCTGGCATACGTGGGCATCACCCGTGCGAAGCGTCGGCTGTATGTGACCCGTGCGGCGGTGCGTGCCCAATGGGGGCAGGCCAATGACATGATGCCCAGCCAGTTCCTGGATGAGATTCCGGATGAACTCATCGATTGGAAACGTCGTGAGGCCGGTGTGGAGCGCATGCGCGCCAGCTGGGGAGATGACGACGAGTTCGGCGGGTGGGACGATGATGACGATTTCGGATCCACTTCCTTCGGCGAATCGATGTACGGATCGTCGACATACGGTTCCTCATCGTATGGTTCTGGTTCTCGCGGATCGCATTCCACTTATGGGTCGTCTCATGGATCGCACAGCTCGTATGGTTCCGGACGGTCCTCCTACGGCTCGGGAAGCCGCCGTTTCTCTGGCGGATCGCACTCTGGCTCGTCCTCATACGGTTCGTATGGCTCATCCCGGTCGTCATACGGTTCCGGCAAGCCCTCCGGCAAATCCGGTAAGGTCACCACGCGCCGCGCCAAGCCAAAGGATCTGACGAAATCGGCTCTGGCAAGTTCGTTGGACGGCAACAACGGATTGAGCATTTCGGATTTCCAGATAGGCGACAGAATCACCCATGACCATTACGGTTTGGGAAAGGTCATCGAAACGCAGGACAAGGGCGCGAATTCGGTGATCACCGTCGATTTCGGCACGGATGGCGTCAAACGATTGCTGCTTCGTGTGGCGCCTATTGAAAAGCTCTGACGGCTTTTCCAATAGGCGCCCCTCGTGGCGGCGCCGTTGTGGGCTCATAACACGGATTGAGTGAAAAAACAAGTCTTTTCTTTCGGAGCATTTGTTGCGATAATCGGCGATGTTTGCTTTTCGAGAGGAAGAACCATGCCAAGAAAACTGTTCGCCGCGATATCTCAGATTGTTCTGGGCGCGCTGATTGTCATCGCCCCGCAGACCTTCGCGCATGTGTGTGCCGTCAAAGACATGCCCATGCATGCCGCTACACCGCTCGGGTCGCTCTGGGACTGGGTGTCGTCATCGCATTGCTGGCAATAATCGGATTTTTCGCGCCAAGCCGGGTCAGGGTCGGATTGGATCTCGCCAATGCCGTGCTGGGCGTGCTTGTCGTTCTGGTGCCGACCATGCTGGTAGGCGTATGCAGAGGCTCCATGATGCATTGCCATATGGTGACGATGCCGACGCTTATCGTATTGGGCGTGCTGCTGGCGGTGCTCGCAGCAGTCGCCGTATATCTCGATCTCAAGCCGGCAAAGCGTGGCTGACGTGCCGCATATCACCCTTGCGAAACTACCGCTGGCCAATCTGCGTCGCAAACCATTCCGCACTTCGGCGCTTGTCATTGTGGTCGTCATGCTCACTGTGGCGTTCTATGGAGGCGCACTGCTTTCCATGAACCTGAACAATGGGTTGAACAGCATGCGGGAACGTATGGGCGCCGATCTGATGGTCACGCCGCAGAACACGAAAAACCAGGCTGAGGCGTTGCTTACGGGAAACTCTTCGAGCACGTTCTACTTCACCAATGACATTGGAAGCCAAATCGCCGAAGCGGACGGTGTGGGCGAAAGCACGGTGCAGACGTACATCTCCTCGCTTGCGGCAGCCTGCTGCGACGAAAAGGTGCAGATCATCGGCTTCAACCCCGACACCGACTTCGTCATCACTCCTTGGGTGGCTTCGCAATTCGACGGCACACTCCGTCGCGGCCAAATCATAGCAGGCGCCAGCATCAACGTGTCGGACAACAATACGGTCAAACTGTACGGTCATGAATTCCCCGTGGCCGCGCAACTGGCCGATACCGGAACGTCACTGGACAATTCCATATTCGTGAACATGGACACGGTGCCGGATGTCGTTTCCTATTCCGCGCAGGTCGGACATGCCGCGATTCCTGAAGAATACGCCGGCAAAGCGGTGTCCGCCGTGCTCGTCAAAGTCAAGGACGGATATTCCGCACAACAGGTCGCCTCGAATATCGCAAAAGCCACGGGGATCAAAAGTTTGGGATATGTGTATCCGGGCGGTATCACGGCTACGACGAAAACGAATCTCAAGGTGATTATCCGCTATGTGGCGGTGTTCATCACGGTGTTCTGGACTATGGGTTTGGTCGTGATGTTGGCGGTGTTTTCGTCGGCTATGAACGAACGCAAGCGTGAATTCGCCGCGTACCGTATTCTCGGCGCCGATCGTGCGACCCTGGTGGGCATTATCGTCAAGGAATCGGCGACCATCGGAGCTATTGGAGGTGTGATCGGTGTGACCTGTACCTCGTTGGTCGTGTTTCCGTTCAGTGGTCTGATCGCTAAGGAACTTCAATTGCCGTATCTGCAGATTGGCGTCGGTAAAGTGGCGGTACTGATAGTCGTCGCTCTCCTGTTCGCCGTGCTTACGGGCCTGGTCGCATCCCTCGCCACAGCGGTGCGTCTTTCCGCCCCACAGGCATACCTGACGCTGAGGGAGGGGGAGTGATGCCGGAACAGCCCATATTGGAGGTTCGTGGCCTTACCCGTGAATTCGTACGCCGAGGTAAACCTTTCCCCGCGGTGGATGATGTGAATCTCACGCTCGATCCAGGCGAATTCATGCGATCGTCGCAGATCCGGAAACGGCAAAAGCACTTTGCTCAATCTCGTCACGGGATTGCTGAAACCTACATCCGGTTCGATTCTGCTGGCCGGTAACGAGGTGACCACGTTAAACGACAAACAGATGTCGATTTTGCGCAACCGCACCATCGGCTTCGTCACGCAGATCCAGACACTATTGCCGAACCTCACCGCAATCGACAATGTGGTCCTTCCCGCAGTGCTGCATCGCAACCCGTCTCGGTATGAAACCGAAATCGATGAACGGACGAATGACGCACAATCACAGGAACAGACGGCGTCTTCCGTCGTGGTCGATGGCCTTCCCGACGTCATCCAACCAGCTTCGACGCAGACGGCTTCTTCATCTCAGCCCGACCATTTGACGCAACGCGCGCAACATCTGTTGGATCAACTGCTTGTAGGCGAGCTTGCGACATGCTATCCGAAGGAGCTCTCTGGTGGCGAGATGCGCCGCGTCTCCATCGCCCGAGCGTTGATGAACAAGCCGAAACTGCTGATCGCCGATGAACCGACAGGAGATCTGGATGCCGAAAGCACCGCAATCGTCATGCGGCTGCTGCGGCAAGTAGCGGATGACGGTACCTCGGTACTTATGGTTACCCATGATCCGGACGCGCTTGCTTATGTGGACCATACCTATCGTATGGATAGGGGAGTGCTTACTCGGGCCTGACGTTTTTAAGACATGCCGATGTAGGTGAATCGGAGCATCTCGTCCGTCCCCCATGTGTATGATTAGCGATTGGTGTGCGCCCGGAAGGACGTATGCCGTCTGGAGTCTTAGCCCATCAGTGGGTCGGCGGCCATCCGTGGTGTTCTGCATTGCGGGTCAAGCCGTTCGCGCATTGCGCGAAGAAGCACTGGAGAGGCTGGCTCAGCGTATGCCGGACTTCGGCATACGTTCCGTTCAGACAACGACAGAACAAACAAAGGATTAAACCAATGACGAACGTTCAGCGTTCCCGCCGTCAGGTGCGTCTTTCCCGCGCCCTCGGCATCGCTCTGACCCCTAAGGCTCAGCGCATCTTCGAAAAGCGTCCGTATGCTCCTGGCGAGCACGGCCGCACCCGTCGCCGCACTGAATCCGATTACGCAGTGCGTCTGCGCGAGAAGCAGCGTCTTCGCGCCCAGTACGGCATCTCCGAGAAGCAGCTCCGCGCCGCTTACGAGAAGGGCACCCACACCGCCGGACAGACCGGCAACGCCATGCTGACCGATCTTGAGACCCGTCTCGACGCTCTGGTCCTGCGTGCAGGCTTCGCCCGCACCACCGCCCAGGCTCGCCAGTTCGTGGTCCATCGCCACATCCTCGTCGATGGCAACATCGTCGATCGTCCGTCCTACCGCGTCAAGCCGGGCCAGACCATCCAGGTCAAGGCCAAGAGCCAGACCATGGTTCCGTTCCAGGCCGCTGCCGAAGGTGTGCACCGCGATGTGCTGCCGGCGGTTCCGGGCTACCTGGACGTCAACCTGCCTTCCCTGAAGGCCACCCTGACCCGCAAGCCTGAAGCCGAGGAGATCCCGGTGCAGGTCAACATCCAGTACGTGGTCGAATTCTACGCCCGCTGATCTGGATCACCATACTGTAAGAACATACAGTTTAAGGACATACAGCGAAAGCCTCGCAGCCGTTACGGTTGCGAGGCTTCTCGTTTTTTTATGGCGTTTCCGGCGGCATGTCGTTTGGCTGATTCCACAGGTACCATGGAAACCATGTTGCTTCATCTTCATCTGGTCCGTCACGGACAGACGTTCTTCAACCGATATAACAGACTCCAGGGATGGTCGAATTCCCCGTTAACCGATGCGGGACTTGCCGATGCGGACAAGGCCGCCGCCAAACTCCGGGACATTGAGTTCGCCGCGGCATACTGCTCCGACACCACACGCGCCCAGGTGACGGCACAACGGATCCTCGATGCGAACGAAGCCGCAGGACACGTTCGTCCGTCACTGGTCAGCGACATGCATTTCCGTGAGCAGTTCTACGGTTATTTCGAGGGACAGGACATGTCCGTCGCATGGACCGCTGCCGGTGGTCCCCATGGTGCGAAGAACTACAACGACATCGTCCGCAAATACGGGCTTGCCGCCACCCGCGACTTTCTCAAAGAAGCCGATCCGTTCCATGACGCCGAATCCGATAACGAGTATTGGCATCGTGTGGAGGACGGCTTCGCTTTGATTGCGGACAACCCTCGGCTTAAGGACGGCGACCACGTGCTGCAGATCTCCCACGGCAATACATTGTTGAGCCTTATGCACCGATTCGCCCCGGAAGGATACGATTTGAGCGAACGTCCGGCCAACGGTTCGGTGACCTGCCTTGATTTTGACACGAACGAACCCATGGACGCGCGGTGAGTGTGGTCTCGTACAACCAGTGAACGTATTTGCCACAGTCGTGGCTTTTTACTAGTCTTATGCGGGTATTGTGTTCGCGGGCAACCGTGGAGCTGAAAAGAGGTACAAGATGGGTGTTGGAGAGATCGCCGGTCTGATTGCGGCAATTGCATTCGCGGTGCTTGCCGGTTTCATGATCTACCCGCTGATCCGTCTCGGCAAATTGTTCGACCAGATCGCGCAGACCGTCAAAGACACCGGAGACCATGCGATTCCGGCGCTTGACGAGAGCGTGACCACGGTGCAGCAGGTGAACAAGTCCCTGGAGGATGTCAACAAGATCTCCGCCGCGGCGTCCACCACGGCCAATAATGTCGGCGCGCTGACTGATCTATATGGATCGTTCTTGGGCAAGCCCGTCATCAAGGTTGCGTCCGCCACCTATGCGTTGAAGTCCACTGTGCAGTCTTTCTTGGCTAAGAGAGACGTCAATCACGCGGCAGGCAATAAGGGGGAGTGATGTTCAAGCGTCTTTTCTGGGTCTTCATCGGCGTGGGCATCGGTGTCGTCGCTGTCACAAAAGCGCAGGCATACGTTAAAGCCAACACACCGGACACCGCCCGCCAATTCCTGCTTGGTCCCGACCAGGACCATGTGACCATGCGCACGCTTGAAGGTCTGGTCAATGAGTCAATGCCACGCGTCGAGCCCGCGAGGCTGAACTTAACAGCAAATATGCGGCGCGGAACGAGTAGTCGTTTTCCGCCCGACAGATACGCTCAAGCAACCAATCACACGTTTGGAAGGCATCAGGCCTCCAACAACAAAGGAGCTCAAATCCACATGCGCACTTCTGAAATCGCGAAGCGCTTTCTTGACTATTTCGAACAGCACGATCATCTTGTCGTTCCTTCGGCATCGTTGATTTCTCCGAATCCGACCACTCTGTTCACCATCGCTGGCATGGTTCCGTTCATCCCGTACCTCATGGGTGAGCAGACCCCGCCGAAGCACCGCATGGCTTCCAACCAGAAGTGCGTGCGTACTCTGGACATCGACGAGGTCGGCAAGACCACCCGTCACGGCACGTTCTTCCAGATGCTCGGCAACTTCTCCTTCGGTGATTACTTCAAGGAGGAGGCCATCCACTATGCGTATGAGCTGCTGACCACCCCGCAGGACAAGGGCGGCTACGGCTTCGATCCGGAGAAACTGTGGATGACCACTTTCACCGACGACGAGGAAGCCCGCTCGATGTGGAAGAACGAAGGCGTCGATCCTGAACATATCCAGATCATGGGTATGGAAGATAACTTCTGGACACCGGTGGCCCTGGCCCTGGCGGTCCGTGCTCCGAAATCTATGTAGACCGTGGTCCAAAGTACGGTGTCGAAGGCGGCCCGATCGCCGACGAGAACCGTTACATTGAGATTTGGGATCTCGTGTTCGAAAACTACGAGGTCGACAACGTCAAGTCCAAGACCGACCTGCATATCGTCGGCGAGCTTGAGAACAAGAACATCGATACCGGCGCCGGTCTGGAACGTCTCGCCTATCTGATGCAAGGCAAGCAGAACATCTATGAGACCGACGAGGTCTTCCCGGTCATCGAAGCCGCGCAGAAGCTTTCCGGCCGCACCTACGGCGATGACGAGGCCATGGACGTGCGTTTCCGTATCGTGGCCGACCACGTGCGTTCCGCGCTGATGATCATGTCCGACGGCGTCCGTCCGTCCAACAACGGCCGTGGCTATGTGCTGCGCCGCCTGCTGCGTCGAACCGTCAAGGCCATGCGCGAGCTCGGCGTGACAGAGCCGGTCATGCCGACCTTGCTGCCGACCTCCAAGCCGCGATGGAACCGAGCTATCCGGAGCTTAACGACACCTTCCACGACGTGTCCGAAGCCGCCTACGGTGAGGAGGACGCGTTCCGCCGCACGCTCGAATCCGGCACCGAGATCTTCGACATGGCCGTGACGAAGGCCAAGCAGGGCGGCTCGGACCTCGTGTCCGGCGAGGATGCCTTCAAGCTGCATGACACTTACGGCTTCCCGATTGAAATCACGCTCGAAATGGCCGCCGACCAGGGCGTGAAGGTGGATGAAGCCAAGTTCCGCGAGCTGATGGCCGAACAGAAGAGCCGTGCCCGTGCGGACGCGCTGAAGAAGCGCCACAACGTGGATTTGTCCGTCTATGACGACTTCAAGAAGACTCTGCTCCAGCCGATCGACTTTCTTGGCTACACCGACATGTCCGCACGTGCCAAGTTCTGGGCATCATGCAGGAGGGCAAGGTTCCGTTCCCGCCGTCACCGGCCCGGCCAACATCGAGGTCATCCTCGACCGCACGCCGTTCTACGCGCAGGCCGGCGGCCAGCTCGCCGATCAGGGCGAGATTCTGTCCGACGATGGCGCGGTGCTTGAGGTCGACGACGTGCAGAAGCCGATCAAGGACCTTATCGTCCACCAGTGCCGTCTGACCGAAGGCACGCTGGTTGTGGGCGCCGAAGTCAACGCGAACATCGATCTCGAGCGCCGTGGAGCATTGCACGTTCCCACACCGCCACCCACATGGTGCACAAGGCGCTGCGTGAGGAACTTGGTCCGCAGGCCACCCAGCGTGGCTCCGAAGACGCTCCGAACCGTCTGCGCTTCGATTTCCAATGGTCCAGCGCCCCCAGCAAGGACGCCATGAACGCCGTCGAAGCCCGCGTCAACGAGAAGCTTCGTGAGAACCTTGCCGTCACCACTCAGGAAATGAAGTTCGATGACGCCATCGCTCTTGGCGCCATGCATCTGTTCGGCGAGAAGTACGGCGACATCGTGCGTGTGGTGTCCATCGGCGAGGACGGCTGGAGCCGCGAGCTCTGCGGTGGCACCCATATCGACCACGTCGCAAGATCGGCGCCATCAACATCATGTCCGAGGCGTCTATCGGTTCCGGCGTGCGCCGCGTGGACGCGGTCGTCGGCCAGGGCGCGTATGAGTCAACGCCCGCGAGCACGCGCTGGTTTCCCAGCTTTCCGACATGGTCAACGCCCGTCCCGACGAACTCGCCGAGCGTGTGAACATGCTGCTTGCCAAGCTCAAGGAATCCGACCGTCGTCTTGCCGCAATGTACGAGTCCCAGCTTGCGGCCTCTGTGCCAACGCTGGTGGCTGAGGCCAAAGCTTCCTCGCTCCGGTCAAGGTCGCCAAGAAGAACGTTGGACATTTCGGCTCCTTCGACGCGCTTCGCAAGACCGTGCTCGACGTGCGCGGCCAGCTCGGCGAAGATGCTCCGGTCGTGGTGGCTCTTGCCGGCATGAACGAGGACGGCAAGCCCATGGTCGCCGTGGCAACCAACGAAGCGGCACGCAAGCAAGGCATCAAGCTGGTGATCTGGTCCGTGGCGCTTCCAAGGTTCTTGGCGGTGGTGGCGGCGGCAAGCCGGACTTCGCACAGGGTGGCGGCGCGGACGCCACCAAGATCGACGAGGCACTTGAGGCATTGGCCGGCCAGGCTCTGAAGGGCTGATTCTCCAAGCATGGTTTGGCTTGGTATCGATCTGGGTGATGCTCGGGTCGGACTTGCGTTGTCCGATCCCGAGCTCACCCTCGCACATCCCATAGGCAATATTCAAGTGTATGGGGATTCTTTCCGCGCGTTGGATGAAGTCATCGACGTCATTGGGGACGAGTCGGTGGACCATGTGGTGATTGGCCTGCCGTTGCTGCTGAACGGCGAAGAGGGGAAAAGCGCCAAAAAAGCGAGACGCTGGTCCGTCAATCTTGAAAAACGACTGCATGCGGCCGTGGAGGATGAATCATATTCGGTGACGCGGTTCCCACCATTGAATTGGTGGATGAGCGTCTGACGACAGTGACCGCACATCATCAGTTGTTCGATGCGCGCATCGGCGGACGCAAGCACCGTCCGATGGTCGACCAGCAATCTGCGGTGGTGATTTTGCAGACGGCGCTCGACCGAAGCAGAGAGTAAGGGGAGAGAGACCTTTGACCGATAATCTGAACGATTTTTTCTCCGATAACGCGCAGTGGTCGATGATACGTCAGCGGGCTCGTCATTCGATGCCGCGTTGCCGCCGCAACCGCCGAAATCGCGACGCGACATGCGTAAACGACGTGAGCAACAACGTCGTCGTCGCTATGTCACAATCATCGCGGCTGCCGTCGTTGTCATTCTTGTCGTCGTCGGCGGCTTTTTCGGTGTGCGCATGGTTAAACATCTCAGGCAAATGAACGCCAACGGCTCGCAAATCCAGATTGAGGATTACACCGGTTCGGGAGACAAAGACACGACGTTCACCGTGGAAACCGGACAAGGCGCAGCCGAAATCGCACGAAATCTGGTCAAGGCGGACATCGTCAAATCCGAATCGGCGTTCACCTCCGCAGTCGCGGCCGCCGGCGCGACGCTTTACCCGGGTTCGTACGCGTTGAAGACGCATATGAAAGCGGCCGATGTCGTCAAGATCCTGTCCGACCAAAGCAAGGCCGGCGGTTTCGCCGAAGTCAAGGCCGGCGAACGGGTGTCCGATGTCATCGCCAACGCGGCCAAGATGTCAGGCAAGGACGTGTCCGAATTCCAAGCGGTCATCGACGGTGGCGGCGCGGGCATTCTGCCAGATGAAGCGGGTGGCAAATTCGAAGGATGGCTTGAGCCGGATCCTACAGCGTCCAGGACAAGTCCGCCAAGGACATCCTCAAGGAAATGGTCACGGCACGCGTCAACAAACTGGACACATTGGGCGTGCCAGATGGAAGCGAACGCGAACGTATCATGAACATCGCGTCCATCGCCGAATCCGAGGCATGCAATCCTGACGATTACGGTAAGGTGGCGAGGGTCATCCTGAACAGAATCGACCAGGACATGCCGTTGGGCATGGACAGCACCGTTGCCTACGGGTTCAACACCACAGGCAGCAAGCTGACAGACGAGCAGCTTGAGGATGGAAGCAACCCGTACAACACTCGCGTGAACAAAGGACTTCCTCCGACGCCGATCAGCAATCCCGGCGATTCCGCTATCCAAGCCGCGATGAATCCTCCGGAAGGCAAATGGCTGTACTTCGTCACCACCAACCTCAAGACCGGCGAGACGAAGTTCGTGGAAACCGAAGACGAATTCTGGAAGATTCGCGACGAATACAAAAGCAACAACGCGAATGCCAACTGACGGTATCACGCATTAACACAACGCGTGCATCGCGATGCTTATCGCCCCGGCCACGACAATGGTCGGGGCGAACGGCGTCTTACCGGCGAATCGCGTATGCTTCTGCGGGTCGAACCGTGTCCAAATCGCAAGCCACAGCAGCCCCAGCACACTAATCGCAAACCACCAGAACACCACTGGAAACAGGCCGAACATGCCTACGGCCAAGCCGATAAGCAACGTCGTGGTGACGTCGCCGAATCCCAAAGCCCCTGGCTTGATGAGCGCAAGCGCACATTGCAGCACGGCGGATAACGCGGCGAACAACAGAGCCTGCAATGCCAGAAACAGTGAATTAACGGACAACGCATACGTGATGTCCACAATGACCTGCGCCAAACACCCTACGGCGATCCACATGCGTGGAATGCGTCGTGCCCGGATATCCTCAACGCTGACGGCCATTCCACAGAGCAGACTCGGCAGGCAAATCATGTACCACATACCGTTAAGATAGTCCACGAATCGTATTTGGCAGAAAAGGAGTGTTGGCATGTTGCGCTGGCAGACAGCAGGTGAATCGCACGGCGAAGCGCTTGTCGCCATGATCGAGGGGCTGCCTGCGGGCATCCACGTCACTACTGAGGATATCGTCGGCGCATTGGCACGCCGACGTCTCGGATATGGCCGTGGTGCGCGCATGAAATTCGAACAGGACAAGGTCCGCATGCTCACCGGTGTGCGTTTCGGCGAGACCATCGGCTCTCCCGTCGCCATCGAGATCGCCAATACCGAATGGCCGAAATGGACCGAGGTGATGAGCGCCGATCCGCTTGACCATGACATTCCGCGCGAAGGCCGCAACGCGCCGCTATCCCGTCCCCGTCCGGGGCATGCCGATCTGACTGGCATGCGCAAGTACGGTTTCGACGACGCCGTCCAGTGCTGGAACGTTCCAGCGCACGTGAGACCGCGTCGCGTGTGGCCTTAGGTGAGGTCGCCAAGCAGTTCCTTGAACAGACGTTGGGCATACGTACCGTCTCCCATGTGCTGTCAATCGGTGGTGCTGGCATCACGACCCGCAGAATGCGGTGCTGCCGAAGCCTGAGGACCTCGAAGCATTGGACGCTTCGCCGGTGCGCACATTGGATAAGACGGCCGAACAGCAGATGATCGCACGCATCGACGAGGCCAAGGAGAACGCCGATACCTTAGGCGGCGTGATCGAGGTCGTGGTATACGGCGTTCCGGCTGGAATCGGCACGTACGTTGAATCGGACCGCAGGCTGGACGCGGCATTGGCCAGTGCGTCATGGCGTCCAGGCCATCAAGGGCGTGGAGATCGGGGACGGTTTCCTTGAGGCGATGCGTCCCGGCTCCCAGGCGCACGACGAATGGTGGTTGGCGACGATGGCCGCATCACACGTCTGAGCAATCGTGCGGGCGGAATCGAAGGCGGCATGTCCAACGGCCAGCCGATTGTGGTGCGTGCCGCGATGAAGCCGATTCCATCCATTCCAAAGGCGCTTCGCACCGTCGACGTCACCACCGGCGAGGCGGCCCAGGCCATCAACCAGCGTTCCGACAACACCGCCGTTCCCGCGGCGGCCGTCGTGGCCGAGGCGATGGTGCGCCTCACCATCGCTCAATACGTGCTGGAGAAGTTCGGCGGCGACAGCGTGGCCGAAACCAAGCGCAACGCCGAATCCTATGTGGCGTCCTGGCCGGAGCACATGAGGTGACCGATTCGATGGCTGGAATGCGTAGACCCGTCGCCGTCATCATCGGCATGATGGGCGCGGGCAAGACCCGCGTCGGCAAGGAAGCGGCGCAGATGATGCAACTGCCGTTCGCCGACGCCGACAACGAGATCGAACATGATGCGGGAATGAAGATTCCCGAATATTTCGAAAGGTACGGCGAACCGGAGTTCCGTAAGCTGGAAAGCGACGTTGTGCTTGACATGCTGGAGGATTTCGACGGCATCTTCTCCTTGGGCGGGGGCGCTCCAATGACCCCGTCCATCCAGCAGGGGCTCGCCGAATACATCGCCGACGGCGGCAAGGTCGTGTATTTGATGGCCGATCCGAAGGAAGCCATGGAACGCGCCAACCGCGGCGGCGGCCGTCCGATGCTCAACGGCGACGCAACGAGCGTTGGAAGAAGTTGTACAAGGAACGCGACCCGGTGTTCAGACGCGTGGCCAATGTGCAGGTGCGCACCCACGGACAAACCCCGCAAGTGGCCGCGAGAAAGCTGATGGAAATGATCGATCAACGTATCGTCCACGTCACCGGATCCACCATCGAACCATACGATGTGTGCATAGGCGAAGGTGTGATGAGCCAGCTTGCGCAGGTGCTGGGGGACAAGCCTGCCAAAGTGGCATTGATTCACACCCAGGCGGTGCAACGGCATTCCGACCGCGCGCGCACGCTGTTGCGCCAGTCCGGTTATGACGTGCACGACATCGTCATTCCCGATGCTGAAGCCGGCAAGACCATCGAAGTGGCCAACGGCATCTGGCAGCGTCTGGGGGAGGAAGGCTTCACCCGTTCTGATGCGATTGTTGGTCTCGGCGGTGGAGCAGCCACCGATCTGGCCGGTTTCGTGGCCGCCACATGGATGCGTGGCATCCGCTACGTCAACTGCCCGACCTCGCTGCTGGCCATGGTCGACGCCTCCACCGGCGGCAAAACCGGCATCAACACTCCACAAGGCAAGAACCTCGTCGGCTCGTTCTATACGCCGGCCGGCGTGCTCGCCGACATGGGAGCACTTGCCTCGTTGCCGAACGACATCTTCATCGAAGGTCTGGGCGAAGTGGCGAAATCCGGTTTCATCATGGATCCGGAGATCTGCGCATGCTTGAAGACCATGCCGACGAGCTGCGCTCGTTCGACGGTTCGACGTTCCTTGACTCCGATCTGAAGGATGTGGTCGCCGAACTCATCGAACGTACCGTGACGGTGAAGGCGTACCATGTGTCCGCCGACCTCAAAGAAGCCGGATTGCGTGAATTCCTCAACTACGGACATACGCTTGGCCATGCCATCGAAAAACTCGAACACTTCCGCTGGAGGCACGGCAACGCCGTTGCGGTCGGTTGCGTCTATGCGGCCGAACTGTCCCATCTGCTCGGCTACATCGACCAGGATCTGGTCGACTACCATCGTTCGCTGCTCGGCTCGCTCGGCCTGCCGACATCATGGAACAATGGCAGCTGGATGATGTGCTGGCGCTCATGCACCGAGACAAGAAGGCCCGCGGCAACAAACTGCGTTTCGTCATACTCGGCTCGCTCGGCCATCCCATCCACCTCGAGGATCCGCCGGCGGACGCCGTCGAGGAGGCGTTCCGACGCATCCAGCGGTAGGACGCAATCGCAAGAACGAACACAAAAGGAAGCAATATGACCAAAGTAGTGGTTGTCAACGGACCGAACCTCGGCCGTCTCGGAGTGCGCCAGCCTGACGTATACGGCAAGCAGGATCTTGAGACCCTGCGCAAACTGTGCACCGAATGGGGTCATGAACTGGGGCTTGACGTGGAGGTGCGTCAAAGCGACGACGAGGCCGAGATGATTCATTGGATGCATCAGGCCGCGGACGAGAAAACGCCGATCGTGATGAATCCGGCGGCTTTCACGCATTACTCCTATGGTTTGGCGGACGCCGCGCACATGGTGATCGACGAGGGACTGCCGCTTATGGAGGTGCATATCTCCAACCCGTCCGCACGCGACGAGTTCCGCAAGCGTTCCGTGATCTCTCCGGTGGCCACCGGTACCATCACCGGCATGGGATTCTATGGCTACAAGCTGGCAATCGAAGCGGTTGCGCACTTGTTGGAAGAACGCTGACATCGACATTCCGTCATGGATTCAGCCGGATGCCTGTCTTTAAGGCATCCGGCTTTTTCGTGCCAATGAGGACGACGCATATCCCGGTCTCCCCGGATTGGTATACAGTGATATTGCAAACGTATGCAAACCGGGAGCATGGCGAAGTGACGAAGAGGTCGATGACTATGGGCGCAATCGCAAGAAGAATCACACGTGTCATTACGGCGGTCGTATGCGTCGCGGTATCGGTCGGTGTCTCAGTCGCCACGCTTCACGTGCCGACACGTGAAGGCGGCGGGGAACGTTTCAATCCCGCGCGCTACCGCAGCGACGTGATCGTGACCATGTTCCAAGCCAATTGGAAATCCGTCGCCCGCGAATGCGGCGAAGTGCTGGGACCCGAAGGCGTCGGCTACGTACAGGTCTCGCCGCCGCAGGAAAGCATCCAAGGCACGCAGTGGTGGACGAGCTATCAGCCGGTAAGCTACAAACTTGACTCCAAAGAAGGCACCGAAGCTGAATTTAAGAACATGGTCCGGCAATGCAAGGCCGCGGGCGTCGGCGTGATCGCGGATACGGTCATCAACCACACCACCGGCGTCGACAAAACACAAGGGACCGGCACCGCCGGAAGCCCCTACGACAATAAAGGCTATTTCCCTGAAGCCGGATACACGCCATCGGACTTCCATGCCCCCTGTTCTATCTGGACGTACCGCGACGCCGAAAGCGTGTGGAACTGCCAGGTATCGGTTTGCAGGACCTTGATACATCAAGCCCGCACGTGCGCGACGTGCTGTCTGACTATTTTGTGAAGCTTCTCGACTACGGCGTCGCCGGATTCCGCGTGGATGCCGTCAAACACATGCCTCCGGAAGACGTGCTGGCCATCAAGAAACTCGTTGCGAAGAAATCCGGACGTTCCATGAACGACATCTGGTGGACGCAGGAAGTGATTGGCGACAATGCGGAAGCCGCCGAAATCCAACCGAGGAACTATCTCAAAACCGGCCAGGTGAACGAATTCCAGTACGCATATCGGCTTAAGTCCCTGTTCTCCAACTCGCTGGCAGGCGGAAGCCTGTCGATCAAAGACATTCCGCAGAACATCACCGACAGTGGCAAGGCCAGCGTATTCGTGACGAATTGGGATACCGAACGCAACAACATGACGCTCACCTACAAGGACGGCGACGCTACCGGCTAGCGAACGCGTTCATGCTGGCCTACCCGTATGGCGCCCCCAACGTGTTCTCCGGATACGAATTCCATGACACCGACTCGGGAGCTTCAGGCGCCACTGCGACCAGCGTGCCCGATATTGACTGCTCCAAAGACTCCGGCTGGAGCTGCACCGAACGCTGGCCTGACGTGCACGGTATGGTCGGCTGGCATAATGTCGCAGGCGACGCGCCGCTCTCCGATTGGCAGGATGACGGCGACAACATGATCGCCTTCGGTCGAGGGGGACGTGCCTTCATCGCCATCAACAATTCCGTGCGCACACGTACTGTGACGTACCACACGGCTTTGCCGGCAGGGGAGTATTGCGATGTCTACGCTTCCGCCGACTGTTCCGGCAGCGTGCATGTGCGTTTCGACGGGGATGCCACACTGACGGTTCCTGCCGGTAGTGCAGTGGCCTTCCATATCGCCGCGACACCGTATACCGTGAGACAATGATTGCAATCGTTTGCTGTTTTTTGCAGCTATTTCTGAATGTTTTCTGCTTGACTTGCAGAAAAAATTTTGATTGCAGCAACAGGTTGCACTTCGGCATAAATGAAGTGCATGTGCAGCAGAGGGTCACGCTGTTTCATTGCCACGCGCAGCCATTGACATACAATTAACTCTGATTCAGAGTGTAAACGTATGCATATTCATCGTCGAGTGGATTCTGAATCATCCGCGTGGATGCGGATGTCCATGGCGCATACGTTGCCGGTCGCGGCGCCTGCCATGGGCGCTTGAACCGGCCTCACAGATGAGAACGGAGAACGATGGTCGTTCAGACGAACCGTCCATTAGGCCGTGTGGTGGCGATGGGCGTCACCGCGGCCATGGCGTGCGCTTCGTTGGTCGCGGCACCGATCGTGGCCCAGGCGCAATCCAAAACGCAGGCCAATCAACAGAAAGATGTCCAGGTGATTGCGTTCCAGCAGACGTGGAACACGATCGCCAAGGAATGCACCAACACCTATGGTCCGGAAGGTGTGGTCTATGTGGAGGTCTCGCCTCCGCAGGAATCCATCCAAGGCACGCAGTGGTGGACCAGCTACCAGCCTGTGAGCTACAAGCTCGACTCCAAGCTGGGCACGGAAGCCGAATTCAAGAACATGGTTCAGCAGTGCTCCGCGGCAGGCGTGGGCATCATCGCCGACGTGGTGCTCAACCAGACCACCGGCGCGACGTGGCCGCCGGAGACCAGAAGGGCGTGGCCGGCAGCGAATACAACGGCTCCACCGGCAGCTACCCGGGCTTCGCCACCAAGCAGTACCCGGACGGCATCACCGCCGCCGACTTCCACAGCTGCACCAAGAACATCTCCGACTACACCAATCAGAAGGAAGTTCAGGAATGCCGCCTGAGCTCCATGTGGGATTTCAACTCCGAAAGCGAGAAGGTGCAGGACATCCAGTCCGACTACCTAGCCTCGCTGTGGAACGCCGGCGTGCGCGGCTTCCGCATGGATGCCGTCAAGCACATCCACACTGACAGCGTGAAGGCCATCAAGGAGAAGTTCGCCAAGAAAATCGGCAAGAACGCCAACGACATCTACTGGATTCAGGAGGTCATCGGCAACGCTCCGAGGCCGCGGGCATCCAGCCGAGCAATTACGTGCAGAACGGCACCGTGACCGAATTCGGCTTCAAATCCGAGATGAACCAGACCTTCAAGGACAAGATCGCCAACCTCAAGGGGCTGAGCGATCGCCTGAGCAAGGATCTCTCCTCCGATGACGCCAACGTGTTCGTCACCAACTGGGACACCGCCCGCAACGAGGGTGCGCTGACCTACAAGGACGGCGCCAAGTACCAGCTGGCCAACGCGTTCATGCTGGCCTACGACTACGGCACCCCGCGCCTGCTCTCCGACTACAAGTGGGACGTCAACGACAACGGTGCACCCGGAGCGACCGCGACCTCCGTGCCCGACGTGGATATGGACAAGGCATGCTCCACCAACGATTCCGATTGGAACTGCGAGCAGCGCTGGACCTCCACCCGCGGCATGATCGCCTTCCGCAACTATGTCAACGGCACCAAGGTCGCCGATTGGCAGGATGACGGCGGCGACAACATCGCCTTCTCCCGCGGAGCCAAGGGCTTCATCGCCATCAACAACGGCAAGAAGGACAAGGACGCCTCCTACACGACATCCCTCGCCGACGGCGAATACTGCAACGTGTACGCCACCATGGACTGCTCCAAGACCGTGACCGTCAAGGGTGGCAAGGTCGAGACCACGGTGCCGGCGCACTCCGCCATCGCCCTGTATGCCGGTGCTACCAAGGCCTCGCACCCCGCAGCCTCCGCCGCCACCGATCCGTCCGATCCCGACGTGAGCCAGGAGGAGGATGACGCCCTGCCCGACGACAGAAGCGTCACCATCTACTACAAGCCCGCCAACTCTGAGTGGAAGACCCCGAAGGTCCATTACGGCCTCGGCAACGATTGGGAGCAGCCGGAAGCCGACATGACCCTCGACGCGCAGGGTTACTACACCGCCACCATCAACACCAAGGGCAAGGCGATCGACTTCGTGTTCCACGACAAGGACACCGATGGTTGGGAGAACCCGAAGGACGGCGGCAACTACCATGCCAACGTCGGCATCACCCACGTTGGCGTGAGCGAGCAGGCCGCAACCGTCGGCAACCCCGAATCCATCGGCGCCAAGACCCGTCTCGTCGTGCACTACAAGCCATCCAGCGCTTCGGACAACCGCGGCGTGTACGTGTGGGGCACCGATGTGAACGGCGGCAACATGGACGCCAAGCATCACGCCTTCACCGGCACTGACTGCTGGGGCAAGGTCGCCGTGCTCAATTTCGACGGCAAGTACGACAAGTTCGGCTTCCTCGTCACCACCAGCGATTGGAACAAGTACGGCGCCGACCGTAGCGCCACCGTGAGCGCCGACGGCACCGCCGAGGTGTGGATCGACGGCACCAAGTACCCGGACCAGGGCGAGGCGACCACTGTCGAGACGCTTGATTCGGCACCGGCCGATTACGCCTGCAAGGCCAACACCGTCAAGGTGAAGGTGCACTACAACCGAGACGACGGCCTGTACTACAACGCCGAGGACACCAGCACCACTGTGCCGCAGTGGGATATCTGGACCTGGTCATCCAATTGGAACGGCGGTGCCGCCACCTTCACCACCCATGACGATTGGGGCGAGATCGCGGAGTACTCCTTCACCAACTACACCTACTACAACAACGACGGCGCTTCCGATATCGGCATGCTGCGCCGTTACGGTAAGGACGCGTGGAAGGCCAAGGACCCGGACGACGCCGATCACAGGATCCCGTCCAACGCGCTCGTGTTCGACGCCGACGGCAACGCCTCCGCCGAAGTGTGGCTGCTCGGCGGCGACGCCACGGTGTATACCTCCCGCCCGTCCCTCGGCGCGACCATGAAGTCCGCCGAGATCTCCGGCACCAACCAGCTGTCCGCCAAGCTTTCCAAGAAGGTCTCCACGGATGACCTGAAAGGCAAGGTCACCGTCACGGACGCCGACGGCAAAGCCGTCGATGTCAAGAGTCTCAAGGCCGACGGCACCAAGGTGATCATCACCGCCGACAAGGATCTGGATGTTCGCGGCAAGTACACCGTCGAGATCAAGGGCTTCGGCTCCCAGAACGCCATCGCCGGTTCGGTGGTCCGCACCGACGCCTTCGACAGGAAGTACGCCTACAGCGGCGAGGATCTGGCGCGACTTTCACCAAGAAGCAGACCGGCTTCAAGGTGTGGGCGCCGACCGCCGCCAAGGTCGAGCTCATCACCTACAAGTCCGCCGACCCGAATGCGAGATCGATCAGACCATCGACATGACAAGCGAAAGCAAGGGCGTGTGGAGCGCCACGGTGAAGAAGCTTGCCTCCGGCACCGCGTACTCCTACAGGCTCACCTTCGCCGACGGCACGGTGAACACCTCCGCCGATCCGTACGCCACCGCGGCCGTCGCCAACGGCGAGCGCTCCGTAGTGCTCTCCAAGAAGGCCATGGGCAAGGCGGGCAAGCGCATGCCGGCCTTCGGCAAGACCACCGACGCCTCCATCGCCGAGATGAACATCCGCGACTTCTCCATCAACGCCTCCGGCATCTCCGCCGACAAGCAGGGCAAGTACCTGGCGTGGTCGAATCCGGCACGAAGACCGCCAAGGGCGCGACCTCCGGCCTCGACTATCTCAAGTCGCTGGGCGTCACCCACGTGCAGATCATGCCGATGTACGACTACGGTTCCGTCAACGAGACCGGCGACCTGAGCTACAACGCCGATGGCGCGCAGAACTGGGGCTACGACCCGGAGAACTACAACGTGCCGGAAGGCTCGTACTCCTCCGATCCGAGCAACCCGAGCTCCCGCGTCACCGAAATGAAGCAGATGGTCAAGGGCCTGCACAAGAACGACATCCGCGTCATCATGGATGTGGTGTACAACCATGTCTACAATGCCGCGAACCATTCGTTCAACAAGACGGTCCCGGGCTACTACTTCCGCTATGACGACAACGGTTCGCTCGTCAACGACTCCGGTTGCGGCAACGACACCGCCTCCGAACGTGCGATGATGCGCAAGTACATCGTCGACTCGGTGACCTACTGGGCGAAGAACTACAATATCGACGGCTTCCGATTCGACCTCATGGGTCTGATCGACACCAAGACGATGCAGGAGGTTCGTGCTGCCCTCGACAAGATCGATCCGTCCATCATCGTGCTCGGCGAAGGCTGGGACATGAACTCCACGATGGACAAGAGCGAGATGACCATCCAGCCAAACGCCTACCAGTCGCTTCGGACGGCACCAACAACGGCATCGCGTTCTTCAACGACTCGATCCGCGACGGCCTCAAGGGTTCCGTGTTCTCCGACACCGACACCGGTTTCGTCTCCGGCAAGGCCGATCAGGAAAGCCTCATCGCCCACAACGTGCTCGGCTGCCAGTACGACGCCGACGCCATCACCACCTGCTGGAACGGCAATGCGCAGGACCACTACGCGGATGCCGGTCAGGTGGTGAACTACGCCGAGATCCACGACAACATGACCCTGTACGACAAGCTCAGGAAGTCCGTGCCCACGGATGACGAGGCCACCACCGAGGCGCGCGCCAAGCTCGCCGATTCCGTGGTCTACCTGTCCGAAGGCATCCCGGCCATCCAGCTGGGCCAGGAGTTTCTGCGCACCAAGGGCGGCAACGGCGACAGCTATAACGCCGGTGACGAGGTGAACGCCATCGACTGGGATCGCACCACGCAGTACTCCGGCTCCGTCACTACGTCAGGGGCCTGATCAAGCTGCGCAACAGGATCGCTGCCCTCCGCCAGACCAGCTACAGCGACATCAACGCCAGCGTGACCATGCTCAAGTCCGCCAACGGTGTCGTGGCCTATCAGGCGAAGGACTCCAGCGGCACCTACGTGGTGATCTTCAACGCCAACAACGATGCCGCCGCCATCGATGGCGTCGAGGCCGGCAAGTACGAGGTGCTCGCCGCAAACGGCACCGTGTACGGCGACGATGATGTCAAGAGCGTCACCGTCCGCAAGGGCTCCGCATACACCGCTGGCGCACTGTCCGCCACCGTGCTCAAGGTCGCCTCCGCCGACGACGTCGTTCCCGTGATTAGCGGTGTGAACGAGTCGACGACCATCACCGTCGGTTCCAAGTTCGATCCGATGGCGGGCGTCTCCGCCACCGACGACATCGACGGCGATCTGACCGACAAGATCAAGGTCGAGGGCACCGTGGACGCCAATAAGGTCGGCGACTACAAGCTGGTCTACTCCGTGACCAACTCCCGTGGCAAGACCACGACCTTCACCCGCACGGTGCACGTCCAGAAGCAGGCCGTCACCCCGGCCACCGATAAGAACAATGGCAAGATCAACGGCAAGGCCGACAATACAAAGGAAAACGCGGAGAAAAGCGCGGCGCAGAGCCCGGCAACAGGCTCCAACGTCGCCGGAATCGCCTTGGCCGTCATGGTGCTCGCCGTTGCGGCGGCGTGTTGATCGTCCTCCGCAGGAAGGAGCCGGCGACCGATAAATCGCAATCGTCTGACTG